>Ga0068868_100000241_pt1 | contig 36979 bp, 41 predicted proteins | sample KBSMisM42_FD_64660 | JGI IMG/M metagenome (GOLD analysis project Ga0068868, IMG submission 64660) | Miscanthus rhizosphere microbial communities from Kellogg Biological Station, Michigan, USA - KBS Miscanthus M4-2 | ecosystem: Host-associated > Plants > Roots > Rhizosphere > Soil ...
TTCGTCGACTATCCGGTGCCGAGCGAGGAATTCCTGTTCGCGAGCCGGACGCGGCACGAGGATGAGGCGGACTATCTGTGCCACCGGTCGGCCAAGAGCGTGAGCGACCTGATCGAAATGGGGTTCGACCGGGAGCTGGTGGAGTCCTTGCCGGCGGACCCGATCACGCTGCCGATGGACAGCCGCGCGACGTCGCGCTGGCTGGACGAGACGCAGCATGCGCCGTCGGGCGTGAAACAGGTGTGGCTGCGCGAGGAATATAAGCGCGTCGACCTGGACGGCGACGGCGTGGCCGAGCTGGTCAAAATCTTCCGCGTCGACGACGTGATCCTGGATGCGGAGGAAGTGGACGAGGCGCCGTTCGTGGTGTGGTGCCCCTTCCCGCGCGCGCACCGGCTGGTGGGGCACAGCCTGGCGGACAAGGTGATGGACCTGCAGCGGGTGAAATCGGTGATCCTGCGGCAGCAGCTGAACGGGCTCTACCTCACCAACAATCCGCGCATGTACGTGCCACAGGATTGCATGACCGAGGACACGATCGACGATTTGCTGACGGTGCGGCCGGGTGGCCTGGTGCGCGGCAAGGGGGCGAACAAGCCGGTGCCTTTGTACGAGGCGTTCGACATGTCCAAGGGCATGACGATGCTGGAATATATTACCGGCGAGCGCGAGAGCCGCACCGGGATCACGCGGCTGAACCAGGGGCTGGATGCGGACGCGCTCAACAAGACCGCGACCGGGACCGCGCTGATGCAGGCGCAGGGCCAGCAGATGGAGGAATATGTCGCGCGCAATTTCGCCGAAGCGCTGGCGCGGTTGTTCGCGAAGAAATTGCGGCTGATGGCGGCGGTGGGCAAGCCGTTCGCGGTGAAGATCGACGGGCAGGCGCGGATGGTCGATCCCTCGGCCTGGCCGACGGGATTGTCGGCCAATGTGCGGGTGGGGCTGGGGTCGGGGCGGAAGGACCAGCGCCTCGCCTATCGCGCGCAGATGCTGGACATGCAGAAAGAGGCGCTTCCGGTGGGGCTCGCCAACAAGCGCAACATCTTCCGCAATCTGGCGGCGATGGTGCGCGATGCCGGCCTGGGAATTCCGACCGACTATTTCCTCGATCCGGCGAGCCCCGAGGGGCAGGCGGCGGGGACTGTGGGCGCGCAGCCGCATCCCGAGCTGATCAAGGCGCAGGCGGATGCGCAGGCGGCGGCGCAAAGGCTGATACTCGATCGGCAGAAAGCCGAAGCCGAGCTGGCGCTGGGGCAGCAGCATGGCGCGGCGAAGCTGCAGCTCGAGCGGGATCGGGCGGTGGCCGAGGCCGCGCTGGAGCGCGAGCGGATGGCGCTGGAATATGGGCTGGCGGAGCGGCGCTTCCATGCCGAGCAGAGCGCGCGCGGGCGGCGTTCGCGCGGGCGCAGGCCTTCGGCCGTTCCCGACGATGCGATCGCGGCGATGCGGCCGGGCGGGGCGCTCGATCAATGAGCGAGGACGTGATCCATCGCGCCAATCGCTGGCGTGAATTTTATGAGGAGGATGGCGGGCTGCGCGACGTGCTCGATACGCTGCGGCGGGCCTATTTCGAACGGGCGGGCGACCTGATGCCGGGGGACAGTGCCGCATTGCTCAAGCTGGGAATGGCGGCGAAGATCGTCGAGCAGATCGACGCGCATATCCGCCAGATCGTGAGCGCGGGCCGGCTGGAGCAGGCGGCGCAGGACCATGCGACACGCATCGCCAGACTGCCCGAGGCGCGCCGGCGGTTTCTGTAGGCTGGAGCCCTCGAAAACCTTGCAGGATCGTAGCGACGGATGGCACCAGCGGCGCGTCGGTCCGTTCTGCGGGCGTGGCGTACGAGTATCTTACCGAGTTGGCGCAACAGTGGGTCGCCGAGCAGGGCGAGGAGGCTGGCGAGCATCTGGCCGAGGCGATCCGCGAACTGCGCGCGGTGGGAGATATGAGCGGCGCAAGGCTGTTGACGCGGATCGCGCAGAAGATCGATCTGCTCGACGACGAGGCGCCGCTTGCTTCACGGCGGCGGCAGCCGATTCGGCGGCATCGCGACCCGGCGTTCGATCCATCGGCATGAACCAACGCCCCATCGCATGTCATAACGTAGGCGAAATAATATCGTCTCATCAATAAGTTAGAAGTTCCCTAATAGTTAACGGAAAGTCGCTTGCACCGCACGACTGGCCGCAGAAGACTTCCGTTCGCGTGTGCGGAATCTAGTTTCGGCGGGGCAAGGATCGTCTCCCGGGGGGAGCGGAGCCGGCGCGGTTGCCGGGCGTCCTGCGCAGGAGCGGGAATTTCATGACGAGCTTTCTCAAAGCAGCGGTGCGCCGCGGCGTGCCCTTGCTGGCGCTTGCGATCGGCGCGGTTGCGCCCGCCCACGCGACGCTGCTGCCGCAGTCCTGGAACGGCTATCACTGGGCGCATACCGGCAATCTGGCGATCATGATCGGCAACAATGCCAGCGCAGCCTGGGCGCCCTATCTGGCGGCGGCCGAAGCGAAATGGTCGACCGACAAATATATCGACTATATCCCGACCGCGGGCATGACGAGCGCGGGCAGCTGCGGCGGCGTCTATGGCACGGTGCAGGTGTGCAGCGGCAATTACGGCGCGACCGGCTGGCTGGGCTATACGCAGGTGTGGACGGCGGGCACGCAGATCACCCAGGCGACGATCAAGCTGAACGATTATTATTTCAGCCAGGCCAAATATAACACTGTCGCGTTCCATCAGCAGGTCGCGTGCCAGGAAATGGGCAATGCGCTCGGCCTGGACGACCTCGACCACAATTATACGAATATCAATGCCGGAACCTGCATGGACTATACGAACGATCCGACCGGCACCAAGGGCACGAACGGCTCGCTTGCCAACACAACCGCCGACGCGACCGATTTCAGCCGGCTGGACGCGATCTATGCCGTGAAGGACGCGACGCAGATCATCTTCACCAAGCCGAAGGCGAGCGGGAATGCGCAGGCGGTGGCCACCGCGGTGCCCGAGCCGGCATCGTGGATGACGATGATGGCGGGTTTCCTGGGGTTGGGTCTCAGCCTGCGCCGCAGCCGCAAGGCGGCCGTGCGGGCCTGAACCCGGCGGGGGCGTCCCGCTGACCCTGAACGGCGGGGCGCCCCTATCACTCTCTCGACAAGCGCGGCGCGCGGGCGGAAGGTGCTTCCAACCGCAACGAGGATGCCGCGATGTTCTGGATGCTGATAGCCGCGGCGGCAACGCAGCCGCCGATATTGATCAAGAACAGCCTGATTTTGGCCGAGCGGGATTACCCGACCAAGCTGATCGAGAACGGCGATGCGGGCGTGGTCACGGCGCATCTGGCGATCGCCCCCGACGGCCGCGTCAGCGGATGCAAGGTGACGGAGACAAGCGGATCGGATGCGCTCGACGGGCTGACGTGCAGCATCGTCACGCGCCGCGCGCGCTTTGCGCCGGCGCACGACGCCGGCGGCCAGGCTGTCGCGGGCGATTATTACATCGCGGTGACGTGGGGCACGAACAAGGACGTGATGCCGATCACGATCACGATGCAGATGGGAGTAAAGGCGGTGCCGGCAGGCTACGCCCGGCCCGCGCAGATGCATGTGCTGTTCGGCGGCGACGGCAAGCCGATGCGATGCGACACGGCGACATCGAGCGGCAGCACCGCCGCCGACCGCGCGGTTTGCGCCGCGATCACTGGCGAAGCGAGCATGACGCCGCCCAGGAGCGGATCGGACGAACCCGCGGCCGCGACCCGAACCTATGTGGCGACACTGACCACCGTCACGCCGAATTGACCTGACCGCCGGCCATCAAGATGTTGCCGAGGCCGAGCGGGCCGCTAAAGGCCGCGCCATGAATGTGCGCGCACTACGTCTCCTGATTGCCGGTCTTGCGGCCTTGCTGGCGGTGGCGGCACCCGCCGCGGCCGAACGAATCCTGTTCGTAGGCAACAGTTTCACCTTTGGCGCGGGATCGTCGGTGCGTTTTTTCCACCCGGAGCTGGTGCGCGACCTCAATCGCGAGGGCCAGGGCGGCGTGCCGGCGCTGTTCAAGATGTTCGCGCAGCAGACCGGGCTCGACTGGGAGGTGAGCCTGGAGACGGCGGGCGGGCAGGATCTGGCTTTCCACCTGGCCAATAAAAAAGCCGAGTTGGGGGGCGTATGGGACGCAGTGCTGCTGCAGGATTATTCGACGCTCGACCGATCGAAGCCAGGCGACGCGAGCGCGCATATCCGCGACACGGGGCGAATGGCCGCCTGGTTCAAGGCGAGCAATCCTGTTGCGAAAATCTATCTGGAGACAACCTGGCCGCGTGCGGACCAGACCTATCCGGCCGGCAGCCACTGGCACGGCAAACCGATCCGCGCGATGGTCGACGACCTGGCGCGCGCCAACGCGCTGGCGCTGCTCGCCAACCGGGAGCTGAATGGCACCGCACCCGTAGGGGAAGCCTGGCTGCGCGCGATGAACCAGGGCATCGCCGACCCCAATCCCTATGACGGGGTGAGCTATGGCAAGATCGACCTGTGGACGTGGGACCATTATCACGCCAGCGCTTACGGTTATTATCTCTCCGCGCTGGTGATTTTCGGGCGCGTGACGGGCACCGATCCGCGCTCGCTCGGCGAGCATGAGCGCGCGGCGCAGGAACTGGGGTTCAGCGGGCTCACCACAGTCGCGTTGCAACGGATCGCGGCGGAAACGCTAAGTGGCCGTCCGGAAACAGTAATGCGGCCGGGCGAACACTAATTGCGCCAGTTGGGCAGCCCTGCGTAAAGCAGACATCGCATAAAACTTGGTTTATTAACTCTTAATTTCGTTGCCGGTACATGTCCGGAATGATAATTACCGAATCGATCGGGCGGCAGTGGGGCGCGCCGGATCGCGTTGGGGAATCATTATCATGAAAATGCGTACGCTTTTCGCGGTTGCCGCGAGCTTGACCGTAGCGGCGCCGGCTTTGGCTGGTCCGATCTTCGTCGGTTCCTGGACTGTGGATCAGGGTCCTTGGTGGAACTCCTCGTCGGTGGCCTATTCGGGTCAGGACGCCGCAGCGTTGCTGTTCGGCGGATCCGCTTCGGACTATGCCATTTCGACGGTAGACGATCAGGTTGCCGACATCGACCATCTGACCTGGGTCAGCACCTGGGGCGGCGCATGCGGCGGCGCATTTCCGTGCGGCACCATGGTCGCCGAGAATTTCGCACAGTCGACGGGCGGTCTTTATCTGACCCCCGGCGACACGTCGGCTTATGTGACCGACTGGGCGCAGGGCCCGCAGTATCGCAACTATGCCTTCCGCATTTCGGCTGCGCCGGAGCCGGCGAGCTGGGCGATGATGCTGGGCGGTTTTGGCCTGGTCGGCGGCGCGATGCGCCGGCGCAAGGCGAGCGTCGCCTTCGCCTAAAATAGGTTTCAGTCGAAATCGAAAGAGCCGCCGGTCGCAAGATCGGCGGCTTTTTCATGTCGGTCATTCCATGCGGAACGCCTGACGCAGCAAGCTGAAGCCGATCGCGATCGGGGTGATACTGCCCGCCAACCGCAAGGTGGGCGGATCGACCAGAAACGCAGCTAAAATACCGAATAGCATCGTCGTGACGCCCCAGGCGAAGAGGCGCCGATCGACGCCGCTCACGGACGGTCGCCGCCGCGCGTCGCCCGGCGCCATTTGAGAATGCCCGCGAAGATCGCAGCCGCCGCGACCACCAACCGAAATGCCCTTTCTGAATCGTTCGCCGCGGGCGGCAAAACGAACAGCACAAACAACGCGATCAGGATCATCGCCGCGGCGGTGAGCGCGGCATGCCTGCGTGGATTGCCCATGAGCGTCCTTCCATGTTCGGGGCGGGCATCATGGCGAGCCTGACGGGCGGCGCAAGCTGCCGTTTCCAGCCTTCCACCTCCCTCCCGTGAATGGAGAGAGGCTTTCTCCCCAACAGCATAGGTGATGCTCATGGCACAGACCTTCGAAGCCGAAACGCCCGCGACATCCGACGCGCGGGTGGAGGATTTCGCCGACTTCCTCGATACGCTCGACGAGGACGAAAATTCAGCCGCGGGCGCGTTGCCCGCGGAAGAAGAGGCGCCGGATCCATCCGACGCCGAAGCCCCGGATGGGGCGGACGAACCGGGCGACCCGGCCATCGTCCCGCCCGTCTCCTGGGGCGAGGACGCAGCCGAGTTGTTCGCGCAGCTTCCGCCCGAACTTCAGGAGAAGGTCGCGGCGCGCGAAGCCCAGCGCGAACGAGCCGTACAGACCGCGACCACCGCGGCGGCGGAGGCACGGCGCAACGCCGCAGCCGAGGCCAATGCGCTGTTCGCGGACCAGCAGCGTCTCTATGCCCACCATCTGGAAAATCTTGCCGCGCAAATGACGCCGCAACGCCCGGACCCGGGCCTGCTGGCGATCGATCCGCAAGGCTTTTATCGGGAGCAGGCCGCCTATGAAGGCCAGCTCGCCCAGCGCCAGGCGGTGGCGCAGGCGGCAGCCCTGGCCCAGGCCGAAGCACAGCAGCGCGATCAGATCGCCCAATATCATGACATCACCCAGGACCATGCGGCTTTGGCACATGTGCTGGGCGAGCAATGGACCGACGCGTCGCAGCGCCGGGCGATGCTCACCGACCTGGAATCGGTCGGAGCGGAACTCGGCTATTCGATGGAGCTGATGGGCGAGGCCAATGCGACCGACATATTGGCGCTGAAAGCTGCGGCAGGGTGGAAGGCGAAGGCGGAGAAATATGACGCACTCCAGGCAGGGCGCGCACAGGCGGTGAAAGCGGCGCGCGCCGTGCCGCGGGTAGCCAAACCGGGCGCAAATCCCGGCCGTGCGGAGCGTAGCGCCCGAAGCCGGGATGCGGCCTGGGCTCGCGCCAAGGCCGAACGATCCGGCGACGCTTACGCCGCGATGCTCGACCAGATGGGCATCACGCTTTGAGAGGCCTCCTCTCCCTTCCAAGGGAGAGGTCAGGGGGTGGGTGTCGCCGCTCCGGGCGATCCGCTGAACGGGCGTTCCTCAGGATTCTTTTGGCGCGCAGACGCGCGCACCCACCCCCACCCCTCCCTTGAAAGGGAGGGGGAGCACACACTTTTTCAAGGACAAACGACATGACCGTACCCACGAACACCGGGCGCAATCCGACGCGGGCTATAATGCGGCTCAGGACCGCTCCCTGAGCGCCGCCAACAACCTGGGCAACCTCTATAACCAGACGCAGCAGCAACAGCTTGCCGCGGCCCAGGCGTTGGGCAGCCAGACCAATGCCGACAATCAGACCGCGCTGGGCGCCGCCAATGGCAGCGTCGCATCGATCACGCAGGCGCTGGGTCTGACCAGCGCGCTGGCCGATGCGCAATATGCCGGCGTCGCGCCGGCGATGAGCGCGCTGCAGGCGGCTGCCTCCATCCCCTATACCGGGGTCAACAATTATGCGGGGCTGGTGAATGGCTTGACCGGAAAATATGGCAACCAGACCACCAACAGCACGCAGACCACGAGCGGCAATATCGGTGAGATGCTGGGCGGTCTCGCGAATACCGCACTCAGTGCCTATGCGGGCGGCGGATTGGGCAAATTGGGTGGTCTGTTGGGCGGGGCCACCAAAAGCGTCGGCGGCGCTGCTGGAGATCTGGTGGGGGGAGCGGGCGCGTCGGGCGACGGCCTCATGTCGTTTCTTCCTTACTATGCCCCGCAGCGACTGGCCCCCTTCGGCTGGGCCTGATCCAGAGCGGTAACCCCCGGATACTATCCTCGTGAGGAGCCATGCCGTGCCCATGCTCGGCCCGGTCAGCGCTCTCCGTTACGCTTTCCCCGACCCACGGGAGCCAAGCAGAACATTCCTCCCACTTGAAAGGATCAGACATGGCCAAATCCGCCGTGACGGATTGGGACGTCACGCCCTCCAACAATAGCGATATCGCTGGCATCAACATAGGCGAAGGTTGCCCCGCGAGCGGCATCAACGACGCGATCCGCGCGCTGATGGCGCAGGTCGCCACTTGGCTCGCCAGCGCGAGCGCCCCCCTGCCGAAATCGGGTGGCACGGTGACGGGCGCGGTGACCAATCTCGGCAACGGATCGAGTGTGATCGACGGCGGCGGCACTGCGCGCGCCGTGGGCTATCGCGCGATCCCGCTTGCCGCCAAGAGCGTAAGCTATCAGATTGCGCTCGGCGACGTTGGTCAGGGGCTTTCGACCACAGCCGGCATCACGGTGCCAGCCAATGCGACCACCGCCTTCGCGATCGGTGACACGGTGGCTATCTATAATAACAGCGCATCGGGCATCACCATCACGCAGGGCGGGAGCGTGACGCTCCGGCTGGTGGGCACGTCCACCACGGGGAGCCGTACGCTCGCGGCGCGGGGTCTGTGCACGTTGCTCAAGGTCGGCACGGACGAATGGATCGCCAGCGGCGGAGGTCTTTCATGAGCGGAATCGGGATCCTGGCTGCCGCTTATTCTCCCGCTCTCCCGCCCACCAGTTCCGGTCCGCTGAGCTGCTGGGTAAATTTCGCGCCCCACGGCGGGGTCGCGTTCAATGTCTCCGGCGCGAGCGGAGACCTGTCAGCGCAGGGCTATGGTATTATTCAACCGGATCATTCGGGCGGCACGCCGCCTTATACCGAGAGCCTGACGATCCAGAGTGATGCCAGCGGCAAACTGGGCTTCGACGACAATGGCCTGGGCGCCACCGCCGTTTCTTACACGGGCTTCGGTCTGAACGAAGTCGAGAGCGGATGGATAAAATACATGGTCACTGACGGTGCGGGCACGACAGCGACGGCACGCTATCCCGCAACAGGAACTCTCAGCGTGACCAGGACGAGTTGAGCGACGCCGCCGTTTCATCCGGGGTTTACCGGCCTGGCGTATCCTTACCGATCCGAGAAGCGCTCGGCCTCAAGCGCGCACGGATCACAGATACGGTTCTGCGCGGGAAGATAAACGCCACAGCGCGAACAGTGCGACGGGTCATGCGCCATGTCGTAAAGTGACTGGGCCCAATCGCGAAGCACGCCGGAAAAACCCTCACGCGCCGGGGCCACCGGAACCACTGCGGGTTCACTCCTACGCGACACGAGCTTCATGGTTAATTCCTTCACCCCCCATAATGCGTGGGTCGAGGAGACAAATCCATTTATCGGAAGATAGTGATCGCCCTATCGGGTGGTCAGGTTTTGGGGGATTCATGACCCTGATCGATACATTCCCCGCCTGGGCGCCGCTGTGCGGCGCTGCGCTGGGCGGCGGCGGAGTCGGCGCCGGCATGCGCCCGATCCTCGATTATTGGAAAGGCCGACGGCGCCAAACCGACGAGGTGGCGATGGGGCTTGTCGAGAAATTGCAGGCGCGGATCGAGCGGCTCGAGGAAGCGCAAGCCGCCGAGCGGCAATTGTGCGACGCCAAGCTTTCCGTGCTGCGCCATGAGCTTCGCAACGTCGAAGGCAATTTCGACGCGCTTCTGCTCGCAATCGAGGTGGCACCCGAAAAGGCGGCCGAAGTCGTCGCCAAAGTGAAAGCGCGCCGCAAGGCTGCCTGACTTTTTCCACGACCGAAGGGTTGAAGCATGTGGACCTGGGATCAGTCCGCGGGACTGTTGTCGCGCGCGGGCAAAAGCTGGCGCGGTTACAGCGGCGCCGGGCGCGGCAAGAACAATCCGGCGATGCAGGCAGCTGTCGGCGTCGGCCCGATCCCACGGGGCTGCTGGGCCATCGTCGCTCGACGCAACAGCCCCAACACCGGCCCGTGCACGCTCGTGCTGGTTCCGGATCCGGGCGTCGAGACCTTCGGCCGATCCGAATTCCGCATCCACGGCGACAGCATCGCGCATCCAGGCACCGCCAGCCACGGCTGCATTATCCTGCCCCGCTCGGTGCGCGACGCGATCTGGGCGAGCGGCGACCGCGCGCTGGAAGTGATCGCCTGACTTTTTCGCCTGCCGATGCCCGGCGGGCTTTTTTCCGAGGAGACTGACATGACCGACACCAAGACCTGGTGGCAGAGCCGTACCGTGTGGGTGAACGTGGTCGCGACCCTGTTCGCCGTGCTCGGCACGTTCAAATTGCTGCCGGTCAATATCGATCAGGACAGCGTGGTGACGGCAATCATGGGCGCCGTCGGCATCGCTAATGTCGTATTGCGGCTGACCACTCGTCACACGATCGCATGACCGCTGCCCGATCATGTTCGCCAAGCTGATGACAGGCGCGGCGGCCGTTTTGGCCGCGGTACTTTTTGCATATCTGGGGGGCAGGACGATCAATGCCTATGGCGAGGCGCGCTATCAGAGCGGGCTGTCTAACGGGCAGTTAAAGCAGATGCCAGGCATCCTGGCCGCCAATGCCCGCGCGGAACAAGCCGGGCTGGACGCACGTGACCGGGTGATCGCGGCGGATGGCAAACGCGATGCCGAACTCGGCCGCCTGCTCCCCCAGATCCTTTCTGCGCAAGACAAGGTGACCGCTTATGCTGCGAGTTCTGCCGGCCGCGCTGCTTGCCTTGGCCCTGAGCGGGTGCGGGGCATCGAAGCCGATCGTACCGCCCTCTTTCTTACCACCACTGCCGCCCCTACCGACCGCCGCCGAGCCGGACCCGTGCCGACCGACGCCGCTGCAGACCCAGCCCGACCATAGCCTGGACAGGGCGGACGCCGAGCGGGCGATCCGCAGTGGCGACGCCGATCTTGCGCGGTGCCGCGTGGATCGCGACCGCTACCGCAACGCCTGGCCACGCTAGGTGGCCGGACGCAATCCGGCCACGACTCGCCCGACAGGCGCTTCCTCGCCACGCGAATAGGTTCCGACCAGCAGACCTGCCGCGAGCACGCGCCCCTCGATCGCAGCGACCACGTCATCACGGCCGGGATCAGGCCCCATCGGCGGCACTTCGTTCAATGCGAAGAGCTGGAACACATAATCGTGGCTGCCGTGCCCGGTCGGCGGATCCGGCGGCAGCCAGCCTTCGGTATAGAAGCTGTTGCGCCCGACGTCGCCACCGATCATGCCGTCCTGATCCGGAGCGATCGTGCCTTCGGCCAGGCGGCGCACGTCGGGCGGGATCGCCCACACTACCGCATGGACGAGGGGGTAAGGCGCAGGCGCGTCCGGATCCTCGACAATCAGCGCGAAGCAGGCGGTACCTGCAGGCGGATCGCGCCACAGCAACGGCGGCGACACGCCCTCGCCATCCGCGGTGAAACGTTCCGGCAGCCGCGCGCCGTAAGCGAAGGCCGGGCTTTCGAGTTGGAGGCTTTCCGAGCCGACATTCAAATCGGGATTGACGATTACCAGCTTGGAATGGCCAGCGCGCACGCCGCGCAGCATCGCCCCCAGCCATTGCGGAACATGTTCGAGCATTGCCCGCTCTCCCTTCGTGGGTGAGCATAACGATTGGCCGGACCGAGCGCTCCTGAATTTCCCTGGGCGGCGACTTTTGCCTAGATGGGCCGTGGTTCAGACTGAACGGACTATCGGGCGCGCATGAGACGGCGTCCCCTCGCCGCCGCGATCTTCGTGATTGCAGGCCTGCTGCTGCTAGCCTTGCTCGTGGGGTGGAGCCTGCGCTTCCGCATCGCGAGCGGGATGGTCGAGCGCAAGCTGGCCGAAGCGCGCGTGCCCGCATCCTACAGGTTGACCAGGATCGGTCCCTTTCGCGAGCGGATGGAGGATGTACGGATCGGCGACGCAAAGGCGCCCGACCTGGTGGCGCGGCGGATCGACGTGGACTTGGGCTATGGCTGGGGCGGGCCGGTGGTGCGTGCCCTCAGGATGGAGGGCGTGCGGCTGCGCGCGCGGCTTGATCAAAGGGGCCTGAGCCTCGGCGCGATCGACCGGCTGATGCCGCGGTCCGCAGGCGGAGAGACCAAATTGCCCGATCTCGTGCTGCGCCTGCACGGCGTGCAACTTGCGCTGGCAACGCCGAATGGCCCGATCCGCGCCGCGATCGAGGGCGCGGGCAATCCGCAGCTCCTGTTCCAGGGGCAGGCGCAGATCGAAGCACCGGAATTGCGGCTGGCATCCTGCGCCCTCAGCGCCGTGAATGCCAACGTCAAGATCGCCGCAGTCGCGGGCAGGCCCCGCGCCGATGGGTTGGTGCGTATCGGGCAAACCACCTGCCCTGCTTTCAGGCTGGGAGTGGGTCGTTCGCAGATAATGCTGTCGTCCGACAAGCTTTTCCAGAAGGTCGGATTGCAGGCGACCCTCGAAGGTTTTGGAGGACAGGCAGGGTCTGCGCGTTTCGCTAATTTGCGTGGGCCAATCACGGCGTCGGGCAGGATCGGCGACCTCGCCGCAACTGCCCATCTTAGCCTCCAGTCACTAGCCCTGCCCGACGCCGCGCGCCGCGTGGCGCAATCAGGCGCGATGCTGGCGGGAACGCCAGTCGGGCCGACGGGCAGGCGCGCGGCCGATGCGCTGACACGGATCCTCGCGAAGGCCGATGCCATCGTGGATCTGACCGCGGCCCTGCGCGGCACGCGGGCCGCTTTCCACGTGCGAAGCGCGCATCTTTCCGATGCAACCGGCGGTCATATCCGCATTGCCGAACGCAGCGGATTGAGTTGGGGGCCCCAAGGTTGGCGAGCGGATGCCGATATAGAAACCGGCGGCGGTGCGCTGCCGACGATGATGATTCAGCTGCGGCAAACCGCGCCAGGGGCGCCCCTGATCGGCCGCGCGCGGCTTGCCGATTATCGGGCAGGCGAAGCACTGCTCGGCGCGGACGCGGTGCGCTTCACCTGGGACGGGCGCGCACGCTTCTCCACAACGTTGCGGATCGATGGGCCGATCAGCGGCGGCTTTGTCCGCGAACTCACGGTGCCGGTGCGGGGCTTCGCTACAGCCAGCGGGACGGTAATGGTGGATCAGGGATGCCAACCGGTCCGGTTCGGACAATTGCAGCTAGCCAGCTTCACCTTCGCCGGCACAAGCCTGTCGGTCTGCGGGCAACCCATCGTAGCCCGGTCGAGCGGCGCGCTGCGGATCGATGCGAGCAGCGGGCCGGTGCGGCTGACCGGCCAGACGAAAAGCGGCGCGCTAGTGGTGCTGCGCGCGGCGCGGCTGCGCGTAACGCAGGCGGGCTTTACCGCTGCCGGTACAGACGCGACACTGGGACCGCGCGATCGGCAGACCCATTTCGCGATCGCTGATCTGAGCGGGCAATTCAACCGAGCAGGCGTCGGCGGCACCTTCGTACGCACGTTGGGCGCAATCGCCAATGTGCCGCTCAATATCGCGGATGCGGGCGGGACTTGGAATTTCACCGGCGGACTGCTGCATCTGAAGGGCGATCTGCGCGTAAGCGATGCAGCGGCCGCCCCGCGGTTCAATCCGCTTTCGACCGACGATGCCCTTCTCGACCTCAGGGACAACGTGATCCGCGCAACTGCGATGCTCCGCGAACCGTCCGGGAAGGCCGCCGTGGCCGAGGTCAGCGTCGAGCATGACCTGGCGTCCGGTGCAGGCCATGCCTTGCTAGACGTGAAGGGTATCACCTTCACGCCCAAGGGGCTGCAGCCCGAAAAACTGACGCCACTGACGCTGGGCGTGATTGCCAATGTCATCGGCACGATATCGGGCGAAGGCAGGATCAACTGGAACGCAAAGGGCGTCACCAGCAGCGGTACGTTCGGCACCGAGCGGATCGACCTCGCCGCCGCGTTCGGTCCTGTCACCGGCATCAACGGCCAGCTCCATTTCACCGATCTGCTCGGCCTCGTCAGCACGCCCGACCAGGAGGCGACGATCGCCGAGATCAATCCCGGCGTGCAGGTCGCCAACGGCGTGGTCCATTACCAGCTCACCGGCCAGAGCCGGGTGAAGGTCAATGACGCGACCTGGCCGTTCGCGGGTGGGACGCTGCGGCTTGAGCCGACAATCCTGGATTTCGGCGCGGAGGCGGAGCGGCATCTGACCTTCCGCATCGACCGGCTAGATGCAGCTTCGTTCGTGCAGCAGCTCGATTTCCCCAATATCTCCGCGACCGGCACCTTCGACGGCGTGCTGCCGATGATCTTCGACCAGAATGGCGGCCGGATCGAAGGGGGTCAGATCATCGCGCGCAAGGGCGGCGGCACGCTCGCTTATATGGGCGAGCTCAGCAATGCCGAGCTCGGCACGATGGGCAAGCTCGCATTCGATGCGCTCAAGGCGATCCGTTATTCGAGCCTCGACATCAGCCTCGACGGCCGCCTCGACGGCGAGATGGTGAGCCGCGTGCGCTTCACCGGCGTGCGCGAGGCGACGCCCGAGCAGAGCCTGATCACGCGGCTGATCCGCAACCTGCCCTTCCGCTTCAACATCCAGATCCGCGCGCCTTTCCGCGGGCTGGTCGGGTCGGCGCGCGCATATATGGACCCGCGGCTTTTGCTCAATCAGGCGCAACTCCCCGCCCCCAGCCCGCGCCCGCAATCGGCAACGCCGGGTGAACCATCCATTCAGACCAAGGAAAGCGGGACCGTGCGATGACAAGCCCATGCTTGACGCTGAAGCATTCGGGTGCGAGCCCTTTATCCATGATGCGGTGGCTTATCCCTTGCGCGGGTCTGGCCTTGAGCGGCTGTGTTACGGTGAAGGCGCCGGACAAGCCGATCGAGATCAACCTGAACATCAACGTGAAGCAGGAGGTTGTCGTCAGCCTCAAGAAGGACGCCGAGGACTTCATCGCCAACAATCCGGACCTGTTCCCCAAATGACCAAGCACCGAGCCTTCCTGATCGCCGCCCTGACCGGGCTTTCGCTGATCGCCGCGGTGCCCGCCGCCGCGCAGATGGACAGCGAGGTCGAGGCCGCACTGAGCACGGGCACGGTCGGCGAGCAGGCCGACGGCTATCTGGGCTTCGCGCGCGCGCCCTCGCCCGGGCTCAAGGCCAAGGTGGAGGCTATCAACATCAAGCGCCGCCAAGGCTATACCCAGGTCGCGCAGGCCAAGAATGTCCCGATCGAGGCGTTCGCGGCGTCGATCGGTTGCCATACCCTGGCCGGGCTTAAGCAGGGCCGGGCGTACAATATCGGCGGGGCCTGGGCGGTGAAGGGCGCGAGCCCGATCACGCTGCCGGCGCAGTGCGGGGGCTGAGCGGCGTCTATAGGCGCTTCCCCATCACGATCATCTCCCCATCCTCGTAGCCGAGCGCCGCGTAGAAGCGGGTGACGGCCACGTTCTCCGCGCGGACCATCAAACGGATCACGCGCGCGCCCTGTGCGATGAGCCATTGCTCGGCCGCCTCGACCAGCGCCCGGCCGAGCCCTGCACCGCGCTGCTCGGCCGCCACCGCGACATAATAGAGCCAGCCGCGATGGCCGTCATATCCGGCCATCACCGTCCCTACGACGCGCACCCCATCGCGCGCGGCGAGGATGGTCGCGGTCGGGCAGGCGAGCGCGGCGGCGATGTCCGCCTGGGGATCGTTCCAGGAGCGGACGAGCCCGGCTTCTTCCCATAAAGCTGCGGCTGCTGCAGCTTCGTTGGCAGCGAGATGCCCGATTTCCGTCATCCCAGCCGCGCCAGGGCTGCGCGCAGGCGGTCGGCCTCGGCGGCCTTGGCGTCATGGTCCTCGCGGGCCTTGGCGACGGCTTCGGGCTTGGCGCGTTCGACGAAGCTGGGGTTGGCGAGGCGGCCGGCGAGGCTGTCGCGTTCCTTTTCCGCGGCTTCGGCACCCTTGGCGAGGCGCGCGCGTTCGGCGTCGAGATCGATCACGCCTTCCAGCGGCAAAGCGAAGGTCGCTTCGTCCACCACCACCTGCGCCGCGCCCTTGCCCGTGAAGGCCGAAAGCTGGATCGAGTCCAGGCGGGCGAGGCGCGAGAGGATTGCATGCTGGCGGTCGAGCCGGGCGATGGTCTCGGCCGAGGCATCGGCCACGAACAGAGGCAGCCTGGCGCCGGGCGGCACGTTGAGCTCGCTTCGCGCGGCGCGGATTTCGCCGACCAGCCGGATCAGCCATTCGACCTCGGCCGACGCCTGCGGGTCGATCGCGCGGGCGTCGGGTGTGGGCCAGTGGCCGACGATCAGGTCGTTCGGGCGATCGGCCAGTGCGTGCCAGAGCTCTTCGGTGATGAAGGGCATGAAGGGGTGGAGCATCGCCAGGATCTGGTCGAGCACCCAGCCGGCGACGGCGCGGGTTTCGGCGGCTTCCTGCATAGCCCTCTCCCTTGAGGGAGAGGGTTGGGTGAGGGTGTCCTGCGCTTCGATGTCCGGGCGCTCGGCTTCGCCTTGCTCCCCCTCACCCAACCCTCTCCCCGCAGGGGAGAGGGCTTCATTGCTCAGGACTGGTTTGATCAGCTCCAGATACCAGTCGCAGAAGCTGGCCCAGACGAAGTGGTAGACGGTGTTTGCGCTTTCATCGAAGCGCAGGTCGGCGAGGGCGAGGTCGAGGGACTGGACGGTCTGGATCGTCTTGCCGATGATCCAGCGGTTGACCGCCAGCTCCGCCTTGGGCGGCTCGGCATGGGCCAATCCGCCGATGCCGTTGGACTGGGCGAAGCGGGCGGCGTTCCAGAGTTTGGTCGCGAAATTGCGATAGCCCTCGACGCGCTTCTCATCGAGCTTGATGTCGCGCCCCTGGCTTTCCATCGCGGCGAGTGTGAAGCGCAGCGCGTCCGCGCCGTATTGATCGATCAGGCCGAGCGGATCGACGGTGTTGCCCTTGGATTTGGACATCTTCTGCCCGTGCGCGTCGCGGACGAGGCCGTGGAGGTAGAGCGTCTTCCACGGGCGCTCGCCCATGAAATGCAGCCCCTGCATCGCCATGCGCGCATCCCAAAAGAAGAGGATGTCGAAGCCGGAGATGAGGACGTCGTTGGGGTAGTGGCGGGCGAGGAGGCTATTCCCCCGTTCGCCCTGAGCTTGTCGAAGGGCTGCCTTTTCTTCGTCGGAAGAGAAGGACGGTGCTTCGACAAGCTCAGCACGAACGGAATTTTGTGAGGGCCCCACCCCTCGCCCCTCCCCTGAAGGGGAGGGGGATTCTGCGTCGCCCGGCCAGCCTAGGGTCGCGAAGGGCCACAGCGCGCTGGAGAACCAGGTGTCGAGGACGTCGGTGTCGCGGGTCAGGGGCTTGTTGCCGGCCAGGGCCTGCGCCTCGGATTCGGATTCCGCGACATAGACCTGGCCGTCTTCGTCATACCAGGCGGGGATCTGGTGGCCCCACCAGAGTTGGCGGCTGACGCACCAGGGCTGAATATTCTCCAGCCAATTGTACCAGGTCTTCTTCCAGGTTTCGGGGACGACGCGGATGTCGCCCGAGCGGACGGCCTCCAGCGCGGGCTTGGCCAAAGTGGCGGCGTCGACATACCATTGGTCGGTCAGCCAGGGTTCGATCACCACGCCCGAGCGATCGCCGAACGGCGTCTGGATCACGCGATCCTCGACCTTTTCGAGCGCGCCCGCTTCCTCGAGCAACTTGACCACCATGTCGCGCGCCTCGAACCGGTCGAGGCCGAGCAGGTCGGCAGGGATGAGGCCGTCGGCGGTCTGGCAGACGCGGGCTTCGGCATCGAGCATGTTGAGCATCTCGGCGGGCTTGAAGCCCGCGCGCTTGCCGACTTCGAAATCGTTGAAGTCATGGCCCGGCGTGATCTTTACCGCGCCGGAGCCCAGCTCGGGATCGGCATGTTCGTCGGCGACGATGGGGATCAGGCGGCCGGTGATCGGCAGGCGGACTTGCGCGCCGATCAGAGCCTTGTAGCGATCATCCTCCGGGTTCACCGCGACCGCCATATCGGCCAGCATGGTTTCGGGGCGCGTGGTCGCGACCGAGATGGTGCCGGACCCATCCGCGAGCGGATAGGTGAGGTGCCAGAACTGGCCGTTGCGCTCCTTGGTCTCGACCTCGAGATCGGAGATGGCGGTGCGGAAATGCGGGTCCCAATTGACCAGGCGCTTGTCGCGATAAAGCAGGCCCTGGCGGTACAGCTCGACGAAGACGTGGAGCACGGCGCGGCTGAAGCCTTCGTCCATCGTGAAGCGCTCGTTCGCCCAATCGCACGAGGCGCCCAAGCGGCGCAGCTGGCGCGTGATCTGGCCGCCCGATTGCGCCTTCCATTCCCAGACATGTTCGATGAAGGCGTCGCGGCCCATATCCTGGCGCTTGAGGCCTTGGGAGGCGAGGTTGCGTTCCACCACCATCTGGGTGGCGATGCCGGCATGATCGGTGCCGACCACCCACAAAGCATCCTTCCCTAGCAGCCGCGCGTGGCGGATCAGGATATCCTGCAGCGTATTGTCGAGCGCGTGGCCGATATGGAGCGAGCCCGTGACGTTGGGCGGCGGGATGACGATGGTGAACGGCTCCGCCGTGTCGCGCGCGGGGCGGAACTGGCCGGTGAATTCCCAATGCGCGTACCAGCGGGATTCGATGGCGGCGGGGTCGAACGTCTTGTCGATAGTCATAACGCGAGCGGCTTTAGAGAGAGTTGGGCGGGGATGCGACCCCCCTGCCCCGGCGTGGCGCTTATACCCCGGTGATAAGCAGATCGAGCGCAGCCGTAACGGGAAGATGGTCGTCCGAAAGCGTGGCGACCCGATCGCCAAGTTCCCGAACATGCACCGCCGCCGCAAATTGCGTCACCATCACGTGACCCTTGCCCGCAATGTCGAAGACAGGATTGAGCCGCGCTGCCGGCGCGGGTGCGCGATCGAGCGGAAGCAGCGGCACGACCAGGCGCGTGGCAAGCCCGGAGAGGATATCGGCCTGGACATCCAGCAGGTAGCCGGCCCCACCATCGCGGCGCGCATGCACATCCAGCCGCGCCATTAGAACAAGCGCGTGCCCGCCAGGGGAAGCCCGTGTTGTTCGACATGCGCGTTGGACGAGGCAATAGCGGCCTCATTTTCCGCAAGCCATTGGGCGCCGCGCGCTTCTGCAACCTGTTCGGCCAGCCCACGTTCGCAGGCCCGTGAAATGTTGACGCCTAGCGCCTTCGCATCGGCGATAAGCCGCGTATCCAGCGAGACATTGGTTGGCCGGCGTGCAGCCGGTGAAGCATGAGCGCGAGAAGCCATGAGCATGATATATGCGCATGAAGAATAGAGAGCAAGCTTTGAGCCCGCCGACAAAAGGGAGCCGCAGACAGGCCCGCCAAGAGAGGGAAAAACAAAAAACATCAGATTCGAACTTGATGATTTTGCGGACGGCCGCGCCCGATGCGGCGCCGGCGATGGGCGCTGCGCGATCCGGGCAACAGGCAGTCCGTACGCCGATCACGTAATTTCCTTGACTTTACGAGGCAAATGTGTACTCTTTATACGTACATTTGTCAAGCGGAGAGAGCAGGTGGACGAGACGCAACCAAGCGGGCCGATCAGTGTGGCGCGGATGAAGGAGATTGCGGCGCAGGCGGTGGACCCATGCGTGACGAGTTCGATGGTGGTGGCCGCTTTCTGGCAGGAAGCGCGGGTGAGCGAGATCGATCCCAAGGCCGGCTATGACGCGATCCGCGACGAGGCGGATGCGGTGCGCGACGGGGTGATGACGAGCGCGCAGGCAACATTGGTGGGGCAGGCGCTGGCGCTGAACGCGATCTTTGCCGAGCTGGCGCGGCGCGGGGCGGCGGCGCTGAACCGGCCGGGCAATGCGGCCGAGAGATATTTGCGGCTGGCGATGAAGGCGCAATCGCAATGCCGCGCGACGCTCAATGTGCTGAGCGAGTTCGCGGAAGGGGCGGACAAGGATGAGGAGGCGGAGACGCCCCGATATACGCGGATCGAGCGCGTCATCGTCTACCCGCCGCACTATGACGAGGAGGGCAACCGCATTCCCGGACAGGAAAGCGTGGACGATCAGTTGGCGCGGAACGACGGGCGCGAGGTCCGCTATGGCTAAAGGTTGGACGGACGAACGGCGCGCCGCCTATTCGCGGATGATGAAGGCGCGCAAGGCGTGGGCGCATTCGACCGGGCCGCGGACGGCGGAGGGGAAGGCGCGGGCCAGCGGCAATGCCAAGGGCACGGGATGCCGGCAGCGGTTGGATGCGGAGCTGGCGGAGGTGGAGGCGTTGATGCGGGAGTGGGAGGTGGTGCGGAGGGGGATTTGAGCCAGCCGACCACTTTGCGCCCTCGCATCGTAACGGTAGTGGCTTCGATCAAGACATTTACATGGAGTTCCTTGCCCACACATCAGGATGGCAAACCTCTGGTCCATCAGTCGATGCGATCAGCTGAGCCGGCGGATGTCGATATTCGGTTGCCCGGTGCGGCTGATATAGGCCCCGAAGCGCTGCACGATGTTCGACAGGAACGGGGTGGCGATTGATGCTACCCTAGTTTCCAACTGAGCATTCAGCTCCTCAAGCGGCTTTGTCATGATCGCCGAGAAATGCACGATTATCGGCTCAGCCTCGCCTGGCAGGGGCGGCAGGAAATGTCTCGACGGCTCGAGATTCTGGTTGAGATACTTGTCCAAGAATTTTTTGCTGTTTTTCAAGGCGTTGTTCGACTCAGCAGCTCGGAAAGCCGCCACGTTGGCGTCCCAGTCGTGGATGCCTGGGACACATTTGGCCAGCAGGGCGCTTTCAACCTTGCCAGTTGCCATGTCACACTGTGGCGTGAGCACCACCCACAGGACGCCATCAAACCGGAATATATCACCTGTGTGGGCACGGGACGACATGAGGGCTGGGCTCATGTAGTTTTCAAACGGGTGCCAAGTGGCATTGTCGGGATCATCGATCCCGAGCAGATCGGCCATGTGGCTGACATATTGGCGAGTGACGATCTTCTCCAGTTCGGCCCGGTCGGCGGTCTCTAGATCGGCAAACATTTTCCAGCGTGGCCAGAGGCGCAGGAGAAAGATATCGGCGGCGGAGCTTTCCATAGCTCTTCTTGCGGCACCGAGGACCTCCATCATGTCCCATTGCGCTCCGAGCCAGGCGAGGGCGCGATCATAGTAGTTACCTTCGCCTTCCTCATCATTCTTGTCGAAAATACCAACCGAGCCGGCCTCGCGTACCGCTTCCTCGACTTCACCAGCGTTGGCTGAAATGATCGCTACCGGTACGCCCCGCTGCCGAAGGGCGAAGAGTGCAAGGTCGTTACCTCTGGGCTCGGTCTTTCCGCCGATGTCACTTTTGACCCGCAGATCGAACAGCGCGGCATCGCATCTAAGGCGATCAAGCGCCGCTTGAGCAGACTCAACTGTCTCTGCCACATCGAAAGTGAAGAAGCGTTCATCGCCTTTGTGCGCGTCGTTCCAATCGCTCACAGCGCTCGCGAACATGTCACGCTGCGTCTCGTCGTCCTCGACGAACAGAATGTGCTTGCTCATTGCCTTTCCTCAACCCGGGGAAAGCGGATTTCGAACCGTGTGCCCCCTTCGAAATCCAGATGGTAAGATAGGCTAGCATCAGACCGTGCCAGCGCCTCACGTGCTATGTTGAGACCGAGGCCCGTACCATCACTTTTCAGTGAAAAGCCGACGTCGAAAATCAGTTCTGCAAACTCTTCTTTTACGCCCGGGCCATTGTCATCGATGTAAATCACCGCCTCGGCAGGCATTCCCTTGATGCCAATCGTGATCCGAGGGTCTGAAGTCCGCCCATCCTCTAGCCAGTGAATCGAATTACCGACGATGTTCACAATGGCAGTCGAGAGATCCTCGGGATATCCAATCATATCCGTCACCCGGTCCGGGTTATCGATAGTGATTTGAATGTCGTGGCTTAGAAACAGCTCAGTTGCGCCGCGTATCGCATTTACAAGGTTGAAGATTTTTGGCGGCCCGCGACGCCCTCCGGCTAGCGGCTTCAGATTTCGAAAGAGTGTCACGAGCTTGTCGCCTGACTCGGCGACAAGAGGCAACTTCTTGTCGAACTCGGCTTTGGCCGTGTCGACGCTGGGGCCTCTTATTCCAAAAAGATCAGGATAATATCTTCGCAAACGGGCTGCTGTCGATGAGACATAGGCAGCCGGCTGGGTGCCCTCGTGCAGAACTTCAGCAAGGATGGCCCCAAGCGATGATTTGGCCTCCAGTATTCGGGCGCGATCCTCGAGCTGATCGATGCGATCAGTCAATTGGGCTGACTGGGCATCGAGAAGGGCTTCCGCCTCTGCCCGCTCTTTCGGTTCGAAATTGGCAACAAGCTTACGGAGCTTTTGTAGCTCGGCCAGTCTCCTGACCTCGTCGTAGGTGATGGTGCGGGTTCGTGAGATTCCGGCCTTTGATCGGAATTGGTAGCGCTTAGGCTCGACGACGCGTGTAAGCAAAACTTCGACGAGACGTGTCAGGCGGCGAAATGCGCCATTTTCCTCGAAGCCCTCGCGGCTGCTTTTTTCCTCAAGGCCGGCAGCTGCCTGCTCCTGCACCGTAACATAGCCGGCGACTTGGTTATGGCCGATGTGCACCGACGGGTTTTGCACCCTTCGCCGGTCAAGCGTCAGCCAGTCGTTATCCGGATCGCCGTAAGGCCGGATACGAAAACCGCTCCGGTAGATGGCAACACCGGCAATCTCGTCGAGGATCTGGCGCGCCTTGGCAGCGGTAAGATCTCCGAGGCCAGCAGCGCGCATGTTGTTCTTGATCGTCTCGGCTTCGCGATCAAAGAGGAAAAGCCGGACTTCGAACGGTCCGCAGGGTTCCTCTTCATCAACCAGCGGCAAGTGGAGGGAAACTGGTTCCGGACCTGATCCGGCTCGGCGGTTCTGAAACGTGCCTGAGAACGTACCGCTAGCGTCGAATGCTCCGACGACCTCGTAGTCGCAGGCCGTGAGCAGCGGAAAGGGTTGAACACGATATGCATCCGCGGTCTCCGCTGGCGTCGAGGGCTCAGCGTCGCTGTTTCCAAGGAGCGAGCGGCCGTCAAAGCCAGCCGTCTCCTCAGTACATTCAGACAGGTCGAGGAAAATCTCGAAACTGTCACCGTCTTGTTGCTGAAGCGGCGAGATCAGCCGCCGCAGTTCCAGAAGTAGGCGGTTGAGCTTTGGTTCTGTCCAAGCTTCGTTGAGATCAAGTATCTCCAGTAGCGTGCCGGTCGGACCGGACGCGGGCTCGGTGTAGAAATCGATCGCGATGTCCGACAGATAGGTGTCGCCATTGAAAATCGACCAGTCGAGTTCAGGAATGAGAACCTCGAGACGTTCGCCGTCCCGATCGCTCGTCGAATTGAGCGCCATCCTACCGCCGAGCTTCGCGGCGGCAAACCGCCCAATACCCTTGTACCCCATCATCACCCGGTTTCGTCCGGGGGAACGGCGGGAGCCAACCTTTGAGGTGGTGGCCGGCTCCATCCACTTGTCTTGGATGTCAGACAGGGTCATGCCGTGGCCATTGTCCTGCACGGTGATGCGACCACGACCCGCCTTGAGCGGCGGGATGAATTTGAGCGTAACCGAGGTGGCATCGGCATCGTATGAATTTTTGACGAGTTCGATTACCGCAGCTTCCGGGCCGCTTATCAGCTGATCGCCGATTGTCCGGATGATCCGCGCACGCGGACGAAACCTCAGTTTTGCGACATCTTCATCTGACATGCAGGCGTGATTTCTCCCGATCTTGAAGACTAGGCGAGCCGCTTGAAGCTGTCGACCGGATATGTTCCCGTTTCATCCGCTTAGCCGCAGCCATCGGTACGCAGCCATCTTAGCCATGACGAGGTCAACATATGGTCTGGCATGCGGCACCCGCGAGCTTCCCACGGTCTGATAGAAGCTGGGAATTTCAAACCTATCCACAGCTGATTCCCGAAAAAGGAACATATGGCGAACAAACCGCTTGATCACGAGGAATTTGTGCGTCAAGATGTCAAAAATCGACCCAGGGAAGGCGCCTGCTTATGCGTAAACGTGGACTGCCTCGCAACGAATTTTCTCGTCTGTGCGATCAAGCAGGTTTAACGCTTGAGCAGGCAGCCAATCGGCTGGAGGTGTCGGAGCGCACCGCTTACCGGTATGCCAATGGAACTAGCCAACCTTCTCGGCTGGCTATCCGGGTGCTGCGCGATGCCGCAGAGGAAGATGTATGGGCCGGCGCGCCGACCGGCTTCCGCTTTATCGATTTATTTGCCGGGATTGGCGGACTTCGCATCGGCTTTAAGGGCATCGGCGGGCATTGTGTATTTACGTCGGAATGGGATCCGAATTCGCAGAAAACCTATGCGCTGAATTTTAGAGACAACCACCCGCTCGCCGGTGACATTCGGGAGTATTCTGAAAATCCGGATCGCATTCCCGAACATGACGTGTTGCTTGCTGGGTTTCCCTGTCAGCCGTTCTCTATTGCGGGTGTTTCTAAAAAGAATGCATTGGGCCGCCCGCACGGATTCCTTTGTGACACCCAAGGAACGTTATTTTTCGATACTGCTCAGATCATTGCGCATCATCGCCCAGCAGCGTTTGTTCTTGAAAACGTCAAGAACCTTGAAAGCCACGACAAAGGACGCACATTCGCGACAATACTGAATGTGCTCCAAAATGAATTGGGCTATCATGTTCAGGCCCGTGTTATTAATTCTGAATCTTGGGTTCCCCAGAGGCGGGAGCGTATTTTCATTGTTGGCTTCCGAGATAGGACCCGCTTCGATCTAAACGCTTTGAAGATTCCCGTTGGCGGGCCGAAGCTCGGCAGCATCCTCGAACCTCATGAAAATGTGGACCCGAAATACACTCTGACTGAGCGTCTCTGGGAGTACCTTCAGGACTACAAAGCCAAACATGAAGCCAAGGGCAACGGATTCGGCTACAGCCTATTTGGGCCTAATGACGTAACCCGCACCTTGTCCGCTCGATATTACAAGGACGGGTCGGAGATATTGGTGGCTCAGCCGGGTAAGAGGCCACGTCGACTGACTCCATTGGAGTGCGCCCGCCTGATGGGTTTCGACAGAGGCGACCGACGTTGGAAGATTCACGTTTCGGATACGCAGGCATATCGGCAATTCGGTAATGCCGTAGTGGTCCCGGTTGTTGAATTTCTTGCCCAAGCCATGAAGCCTTTTATCGAGGCGGCAATAGCCAAGGGGGATCAGAATCCTGCGGCGACACCCGCCGTGGTAAGTCGGCCCGATCGAGGGCCTACGGCTGTTCATGGCTGACATTGTCACAGCGGACGTTCGCAGCAGAATGATGGCTGGCATCCGAGGCATTAATACCAAGCCGGAACTGATGTTGCGTAAGGGTCTCCATTCCCTTGGCTTTCGCTTTCGACTGCATGACCTTACGCTTCCGGGGAAGCCCGACATCGTGTTACCGCGATATCGCGCCGTGATATTTGCGCACGGTTGCTTCTGGCACGGCCATGACTGTCATCTCTTCAAATGGCCTTCAACCCGCGTCGAGTTCTGGCGAGCCAAGATCTTACGCAATCAGGAAGTCGATGCTCGATCGAATCGACTTCTCTCCGAGCAAGATTGGAGACTGGCGACCATATGGGAGTGTGCGCTAAAGGGGCGGTCTCGTCAGCCGCTTGAAAAGGTACTCTCTGCCTGCGCAGACTGGCTCCGATCGGATCAGCAGCAGCTAGAGATAAGGGGAACATAGTTTGCGACGGGGACTGTTATCAGATTTGTTCGTGGGCGTTGTTGTGAAGCAACTCACATTGGTCGAAACGGTAACCGAGAAATCAAATCAGCATGAGTTCCAAGGAACGAAGCCTTTAAAGCGCCTTCTCGGAAACGAGGACCGGCGCCGAATACCGACGCGATTCATATGGCTTTCGGGCGAGCAGGATGCGGTCTCTGAGGACGGCTTTGTGAGCTGGTCGAACGTACGCAAGGGAAAACCTCGCGCGGCAGAGTTCCACCTGTACTATTCAGGAAATGCAGTTACGGAATTAATGCGGGCAGGAGATACCCTATTTTTGGCACTTCAGCGCGACGGATCTCTACTCGTTATCATAGCACCGGCTGCGAGCACCATTCAGAATCAGCTGCGCTGGCTTTTTGGATTAGAAGAGCAATCAGAGCTAGCGTTTACCTTCCAAGAGATTGACGCCAGCGCGGAGCTTGATTTTGCTGCGCGCTATATCTTGGATGAATTAGGAATTGATCCAGAAGAACCGGAGGCCGCCCAGCTAGATCGCCTAATCGAGCCTTATGGACTTACGTTTCCGAGGACCCGGGATTTCTCGGATCTTGCTCGATCATCACTGCCCCACGTCTCAGCGGCTGATGATCCAGATAGAGCTCTGATCGAGTGGATGGATCGAGAAGAGCAGCTATTTCGTAGACTTGAGCGTCGGATTGTAGCCGAGCGTATCGGCAATGGCTTTGACGCAATCGATGGTGCCGACGTAGACGGCTTTCTGTCTTTTTCGCTTAGCGTCCAGAACCGGCGCAAATCGCGTGCGGGGCAGGCCTTAGAGAACCATCTGGAGGCTGTCTTTCAGGCTTATGCCGTCCGCTACTCGCGAGGGGCGGAAACAGAAAACCGCAATAAGCCCGATTTCCTTTTCCCCGGGGAAGGCGAGTACCGAGACCCAACGTTTCCTGACGCTCGGCTCACGATGCTTGGGGCCAAATCCACGTTGAAGGACCGCTGGCGGCAGGTGCTCTCGGAAGCCACGCGAATTAGTGAAAAGCATCTCCTGACGTTGGAGCCGGGTGTTTCTGAAAATCAAACAGACGAAATGCGAGCCAAGCACCTTCAGCTCGTCATACCGAGGCAACTCCATGGAACATACAGATTAACTCAGCAAGCGTGGCTGATGGACATCGCAACTTTTCTGACAATCGTTCGCGAACGTCAAAAGTAAATCCGTTAAAACCTACCCCGCCACAGCATCCCGTAACCCTTGCACCTTCCGGTTGAGCTTGCCCAACTGCTCCACCGTCATCCCCGATTTCGCCAGCAGCGCCTCGCCCAGGCAGCCGCATTGCTCGCGTATCTCCCGGCCTCTTGCGGTCAGGCTGACCTGGACCTGGCGTTCGTCGTCAGGGTTGCGGGCGCGGGTGGCGAGGCCGGCGGTTTCCAGGCGCTTCACCAAAGGGGTGATGGTGGAGGATTCCAGTCCGAGCCGTTCGGCGATCGCGCCGACGGTGCGGCCGTCCTGTTCCCACAGGGCATGCAGCACGAGATATTGGGGATAGGTGAGGCCGAGCGCGTCGAGCATCGGCTTGTAGGCGCGGCTGATCGCCATGCTCGCGGAGTAGAGCGAGAAGCAGAGCTGCTGATCCAGCGGGAATGGGGCGGACATGGGTTCGTCTCCTGGCTGGAGCGCGCGGGGCGCGTTCCACGCGAATATATATCGCGATAAACTTTGGTGTGGACAAGGGGTGCGCGACTCGCTATCTGATAGTTATCGCGATAAGGATTATCGTGATCTCAATAGCGCATCGATTAAGGAGCTTGCCCCATGTCCGTCAATGTTCTCTACACCACCCGCGCCACCTCCACCGGGGGCCGCGATGGCCAGTCCCGGTCCGAGGACGGCCGCTTCGCCGCCACGCTTTCCACGCCCAAGGAGCTGGGCGGCGCGGGCGGCGACGGGACCAACCCCGAGCAATTGTTCGCGGCGGGCTATTCGGCCTGCTTCATCGGCGCGCTCAAGGTGGCGGGCGGACAGCTGAAGCTGCGCGTTCCGGCGGAGACGAGTGTCACCGCGACGGTAGGGATCGGGCCGCGCGCCGAGGGCGGGTTCGGGATCACCGCGGATCTGGCGATCAGCCTGCCCGGCGTCGATCGTGCGGGTGCGGAGGCTCTGGTCGCCGCGGCGCACCAGATTTGTCCTTATTCCAACGCTACGCGGGGGAATGTGGATGTGGGGCTGACGATCGTCGAAGAGCCGGTTCTGGCGTGAATATTGAGGGCTCCTCTCGGGGCCTCGCAATTATGGTTGGTGGGTTGCGCCACATTCGCCTCGGCGGGCATTCGAGCCCGCCTCTGCGAACCCCTCACCCTTCCCTCTCCCCCAAGGGGGAGAGGGTAATTGGGTTCGCTCCACAACCGTCATCCAGGCAGCAGGACCCCGGGTCGGGCGCGGGGTGACGGTGGGGAGGTAATTCCCGTCCCACGCGCATACGAAAACGCCGCCGGCCTTTCGGCCGACGGCGCTTTCTTTTTCAGGCCTGAAGGATCAGGCGAACGAAACGCTGGTCTGCGGACGGCGGCGCATCATGGCCCCCATCGCGCCGAAGCCGATCAGCGTCATCGCCCAGGTCGCGGGCTCGGGCGTCGGCAGCGGCGCGGGCGGAACCGCCAGCGTGGCCGAAGCCGAGTAAGCCGAACCACCCGTGCTGTTGAAGCTGAGCGTCAGCGACGTCGGCGTCGAAGCATAGCCGAGGAACGTGTCCAGCGTGCTGCCGAGCAGGTAGAGCGAGAAGCTGCTCGAAACGCCCGGGATGTTCGAATAGGTCAGCGTCTTCACGCTGCTCACCGAAAACTGGAAGTTGTGGAACGTTCCGTCGTTGAAGGTGAAGAAGTTGGCGAGCGTCTCGCTGAGGGTCGTGCCCGCAACGTTCGAGAAGCCGAGAACGCCGTTGAGCGCGCCCAGACCACCGGTCGCGCCAGCGAAACCGCCGGTGCCGGAGATTTCAAAGGTCGTGCCCGAAACGGCGGTGAAGGTGTTCGGCGTGGTGCCGAGGTTCACTGCCGGGTTGAAGAGGCCAACGATGCTGACAGTGCCATTCGGAATCTGAGTGGCCTGCGCAGGAGCGGTAGCGAAAACGGCGGCGGCCAGAAGGCCCCCCGTAACAAAACGAGACATCATGTTCATGGATCATCCCCAAGTGACTGCGGGATGAGACGTAGCAGGAATTAACGGGAAATAAACCCTAAAAAATCGTTAATTTGCACATTTCATCGTAAAACGACCAGTTGTTTTACACCCTGGCGGTCAAGCGCCGCGACATTCGATCAATCCCTGAAGCAGATTTGCAAAGAGCTGACACAGTATTACAGTTGTTACATTGGAGAGAATCCAAATCTGCCAGCGGATATGCTCAAATTCTAGGGTTAATTTTCCGTTATATCGCGATATAATCAGGGGATATTAACCAACCAGAACTGCGATTTGTACAATCGTTAGTAGGGCGTGTCGCGGCGTAGAGCCGCCTGAAACTTGCGATTTTTTCCTGAGAGGCGCGCTAGGCTACTTAACAAGAAACTAAGGTGTTCGACACTCCATTTCGCACATGCAGCAAGAGTTACACTGCGATCGCGTGATGAACCGCGCGGCGCGACTCGGGAAAGGCTGCGGCTGTTGGTGATTCGCTCCGGACCGATGCGGGGCTCAGCTATGCGCCAACTGCGGAGTGCGGGCCGGCTCGCGCCGCGCCGGTGCCCGCTTACTCCCCGCGCCGACGCGTGCCGGCGCCGCTGGCGTGATGCCCTGCGGCACGCCCTTATTTGCCGCGCCGCACCCGCCGATCGAGGAAATCCTCGATCGTCTTCCAGCGGTGGAGCGAGGGCACGGTGGCGAAGCCGTGCGTCTGGCCGGGATATACCGCCATTTCGAACGTCACGCCTTTCTGCTGGAGCGCGGCGTACATGATGGTGCTGTTCTCGAACACGACATTGTCGTCCGCCATGCCGTGGACCATCAGCAACGGATCGCGGATCTTGCCCGCATCCGGCATCGTATCCGACGCGTCATAAGGCGGCATGCCCAGATAGCGTTCGGTGTAGAAGGTGTCGTACAGGCCCCAGCGCGTCACCGGCGCGCCCGCCACGCCCGCGGCGTAGAGGCCCGGGTTCGCCTCCAGCATCCGAAGCGTCATGAAGCCGCCATAGGACCAGCCGAAGGTGGCGATCTTCGTGGGATCGACGAAGGGCTGTTGCTGGAGCCAGCGGGCGCCGGCGGCCTGATCGGCGACCTCGACCGATCCCATCGCGTGATAGAGGCTGTCCTCGAACGCCTTGCCGCGATTGGCCGATCCGCGATTGTCGATCTGGAAGTAGATCCAGCCCCTGCTCACCCAATATTGCGGCAATTGGCCCTTCTTCCAGGCGCGCTTCACCGTCTGTTCGTGCGGGCCGCCATAATGTTCGAAGAAGACGGGGTAACGCCTGCCCGGCTCCAGCACCGGGGTGATCATCTCGTAATGAAGCGTGGCGCCGTCGGGCGTCTGGAGCGTGCCGTAGGTTACCGGCCGCTGGCCGGGCAGGTAGGGCGCGTAAGGGTGATGCGCGTCGAGCCTGTTCTCCTCGATCCAGGCGATGCGCTTGCCGCTTGCATCGGCGAGATACACTTGCGGCGGCTGGGTCGGCGACGAACGCTGGACGAGCAGGCGCGTGCCGGCCTTGTCCATCGACGCCTCGTTCCAAGTGCCGCGCTCGGTCAGCCGCCGGGGCTCGCGCGGGTGGAGATAGTCGATCGCATAGACCTGGCTTTCAAGCACATCGTCCTTGTTGGCGCTGAAGAACAGGCGGTGATGCGCCTCGTCCACGCCGATCAGGCCGGCGGGGTGCGACTGGGCATTGGTCTCCAGCGTCCAGTCGCCGTGCGTAAGCTGGGTCCAGGTTCCGCCATTAGCGCCGGGCACGTAGCGGTAGAGATGCTTGAAGCCTGACCGCTCCGATCCCCAGATCAGGCTGCCGTCCTTCAAGGCACGGAAATCGTCGTTGAGATTGACCCAGGTCCTGGCCGTCTCGCTGAACAGCACCTTGGACGCGCCGTTGGCGGGATCGACCGCCAGCATGTCGAGCCGTTTCTGGTCGCGGCTCATGCGCTGGACGTAGAGCGTGCGCGCATCCGGCGCCCAGTCGACGCGGGCGAGGTAGATATCGGGATCTGCGCCCATATCCACCTTGACGCGGGTGGCGCCGTCGGCGGCGATCACCCACAGGCTGACCGCGACATTAAAGGTGCCCGCGGCGGGGTAACGCTGCTCGAAGGTGCGCGTGCCGTCGGTGCCGATGGCGGCGCGGGTGACGATCTTCACCCTGGCCTCGTCATAGCATTCGGCCGCGACGGCCTTGTCGCCCGGCGCCCACCAATGGCCGGTGAAACGGTCCATTTCCTCCTGCGCGACGAATTCGGCGGTGCCGCAGGTGATCGTGCCGCCGCCGTCGCGGGTGAGCTGGCGCTCGGCCACTTGTCCGTTCTTTGGGGCGAGATCGACCGCGAACAGGTTCTGGCCGCGCACGAAGCTGACATAATGGCCGTTGGCGGAGACGTGCGCGTCGAGCTCGCTCTCGGGCGTGTCGGTCAGGCGGCGGACGCTGCCGTCCAGCTTCGCCAGATAGAGGTCGCCGTCGACGGCGGTGAGGACCGACTTGCCGTCGGGCGCCCATTCATAGTCGACGATGCCCTTGGATCCGCCGACGCGCGCGCGCTCGCGGCGCATCTTCTCGGCCTCCGAAACCTCGCCGCCCGAGCCGACCTTGAGCGAATCGACCAGCATCCTTGACTGGCCGGTCTTGGTATCGATCGCCCACAAATCCCACCGGTCGCGATCGTCCGCGCGGTTGCGCAGCAGGGTCGCGAGGCTGCCGTCGGGCGAAAGCTCCGCCTTGCGCGGGGAGGGTCCGTCGAGCGACGGGCTCGCGAAGATGCGTTCGAGCGTGAGCTGTTCGGCGGCGGTTGCGGGGAAAGAGAAGAGCGCGAGCGCGAGGGCGGCGGCGAAGGGCTTGGGCATGGCGCAAGCTAGGCCAGCGTTCGCATCCTTGTCGATCCTCCGACATCAGACGTCACGGACACGCTACGAACGCCCCGCCCCTCCGTTCGCCCTGAGCGAAGTGGAAGGGCGAGGGCGTGCTTGGACTTCGCTCAGCACGAACGGGGCATGGTATGCGCCCGACCATAGAAAAAGGCCGCCCCGGCATCCCGGAGCGGCCTTTCTATTCTCTCGCTCGCGCGAAGCTCAGCCCTCGGCGGCCTCGGTCGGGCGGTTGTCGCGGCGCTCGGCGATACGCGCCGACTTGCCGGTGCGGCCACGCAGATAATAGAGCTTGGCGCGACGGACGACGCCCTTGCGGACGACTTCGATCGTGTCGATGTTCGGCGAATAAAGCGGGAAGACGCGCTCGACGCCCTCGCCGAACGAAATCTTGCGGACGGTGAAGCTGCTGCCCATGCCCTTGTTGGAGCGCGCGATGCACACGCCTTCATAGGCCTGCACGCGGGTACGCTCGCCTTCGACCACCTTCACGCCGACCTTGAGCGTATCGCCCGGGCGGAATTCGGGAATGGCGCGCTTTGCGGACAATGCCGCGATCTGCTCGGCCTCGAGCTGCTGGATGAGGTTCATCTCATTCTTCCTTCTTCTGCCGCGCGCCAGAGGGAGGCGGGACCCGAGTGCCGATATGGCGCTCCCAAAGGTCCGGTCTCCGTGACCGTGTATCGATCTCGGCCTGGCTTTTTCGCCAGCCTGCGATCTTCGCATGATCCCCCGATCGCAGCACTTCGGGGATCGTGCGCCCTTCCCACAATTGCGGTCGGGTATAATGCGGATATTCGAGGAGGCCGCTTTCGAAGCTTTCCTCATCTCCGCTCGAAGGCGCGCCCATTACTCCGGGAAGCAGCCGAACGCAAGCATCGAGCAGCACCAGCGCGCCCACCTCGCCACCGGAGAGGATATAGTCGCCGATCGAGACCGGCTCGATCTCACGCGCCTCGAACAGGCGCTCATCGATTCCCTCGAACCGGCCGCACAGGACGGCCACGCCCGGCCCCGCCGCGATCTCGCGCACACGCGCCTGCGTCAGAGGCTTTCCACGTGGCGTCATCGCCAGCAGGGGTATGCCCGGTTTGACCGATCCATCGATCGCGGCCGCCAGCACGTCGGCGCGCATCACCATCCCTGCCCCGCCGCCCGCGGGCGTATCGTCGACCGATCGATGCTTGTCGGTCGCGAAGTCGCGGATCTGCACCGCATCGAGCGACCATCGGTCCTCGGCCAGAGCCCGTCCCGCCAGGCTCTGGCCGAGCGGCCCGGGAAACATCTCGGGGTAGAGCGTCAGGATTGTTGCGGCGAAGGTCATGCGTCCACCCGCGCGGCGATGCGGTCGGCGAGGACCAACGTGACCACGCCCAGCACCGGCATTGCGGCGAACAATTTTCCCCATTCGCGGACGACTGCCGCGTCCCCGCTCGCGAACAGCGCGGCCACCACTATGATCGGCAGGATCAGCACCAGGCCGGCCTGGACGACACGCAAGGACATGCCGGCGAATTTCCGCCGCGCGCCGACCGCGCCATAAGCGATCACCGCCAGATAGGCCGCCAGCAAGGTCAGCAGCAAAGACCCCAGCGTCATCGTGTCGGCTCCATCTTGCCGAGCCTGAGCCCGATCCCCCAATCCATCCGCCCCTCGCGCTCGGCCTTGGCCGCGGCGGTCTTATGGTCATAATCGACCTGGCGGAAGGTGACATTCTCCCCCTCCACGATCGCATAGCGCGCCTTCGGGTCCCCGATCGAGACCGTGTAGGGTAGCGGATGGTCGTCTTGGAATGCCTGCAGCCCGACGCTGCCCGGATTCACTACCCGCCGTCCGTCGGCCAGGCGCCGCTCCCCCGGAATGTGCGAATGGCCGCACAGGATCAGCCGCTCGCGCCGGTCGCCCGCGCGCTCGGCAATCTCCGCCTCGCTCGCATCGTGCAGGCCGGACATGTCGACCGAATAGAGGAAGTGGATCAGGTCGCTGCGCGGTATGCCGTGACACAGGAAGAGGTCGGGCGTCAGTTCCATCGTCGCGGGCTGGTTCCCGATCCAGGCCATTTGCGCGACGCTAAGCCGCTTGCGCGTGAACAGGTCGCTGTCGTTCATCCGATCGATCGGATGGGTCAACACCTGCCTTTCATGGTTGCCCGCAATCGTCGGCCAGTCGCGCGCCATCAGATAATCGGCGGTCTCCGACGGCCAGAGCGGGCCTGACAAGGTATCGCCCAGATTGACGAACGCGTCGCAGCCGCGCGCCTCGGCATCCGCCACCACCGCTTCCAGCGCGGGCAGATTGCCGTGGATGTCGGAGAGGATGGCGTAGCGGGTCATGGCCTGGTCCAATTCTCGACGCGCAGGCCAGGCACGTCGGCGAAGTCAGCTTCGTTATTGGTAATAAGGATAACATCTAGCGCTAGCGCATGAGCAGCGATCAGCCGGTCAAAGCGTCCGCGCCGAAACGGCACATCCCGGAATCTGGCAGCGGCTTCGGCGTCGAACGGCATGAGGGGAATCGCGTCAAGGAAGGCTTGTGTAGAGGCGAGCACATCTGCCTGACCAAACGGCGCGCCACGGAAGATTTCGGCAGCAACGATCGCCGAAATGACTACGCTGCCCGGCTCTTGCTGCTGAACCCGCTTCGCCGGCAACGAGTCCGCATCGCTCAGGATGTATATGCAGATATTGGAGTCGAGCAGAAAAGCGGGCTTAGTCACGCTTGAGAAGCTTTCCTTCCCAGTCGAGATCGCGCGGCTCCATGATCCGCTCCTCGGGCGTCAGCGGCTTTAGCCAGGGCATCGAGCCGGCGATACCCGTCAGGTCGATCTTGCGCTTCGGCTCCTGCACCGGCTCCACCTTGAAGCCGGGCTTGTCTTCGCGGACGATCATCATCTCGTCGCCTTCCTTCAGGCCGAGCGCCTTCGGCAGCCGCAAAGCGACCGAATTGCCCGATTTAAAGACTTTGGCACGATATTCTTCGCTCATGGGAAGGCTCCGTATATACGGGATGTATATACACAACGGGCGACGCTGCACAGGCCGATTACTATCCGCTGTCGTTCCTGCCTTTGACTGCCTTCAAGGCGGGCGCTCGGGATAAACGGCGATCTTTGCCGACGCCGGGAAGCCAAGAGGCCAGCCGGTGCGGCACAGCGGCTTCCTGCCTTCGGCTTCGCGGAAGGTTATCCTAGGTAACGCCGCGGACGGCAACGAGCGGACGAGCGGCTAACGGCCTTGATGAATCTCTGATGCCGCGCGAGGCGCGCCTGCGTGGCCCCACGGGCTGCCACATGCCCGCGAGGGTGGGACGACCGCGATCTCGCCCGCAACGCGAGAGTGCCGGCTTGGTCGGCGCGTCGGACAGACGTTCGTCGGGTCGACCCTGCGCCTGACTCCAGGCGTCCATCTGCAGCGGCCCCCGAATTGGCACCCACCCAACCCGTCGGGACAGATCGCCCGACCGCAGCGACGAGCCGTGGCGGGCAGGCGTGAACCGACGCGCGCGTCAAGTGCACCCACGTCTAACAACGGGGGTGCATTCCGTGCCGCATCAGGAAATCCCAAGCAAGGACACCCGGCCCACGCGCAAATGGCTCGCCGCCCTTTCGGGCTGCGGCGCATGGTTGATCGTGGCCGTGGCGCTGAATTCGCCCCGCGCGGCCCAGGCCGTCCCGGCGTTCGCGCAGCAGACCGGCCAACCCTGCAAGATGTGCCATGTGGGCGGCTTCGGACCGGAGCTGACGAAGTTCGGGCGCGAGTTCAAATTGGGGGGATATACGCTCCGAACCCACGCCTCCGTGCCGGTTGCGGCCATGTTCATCGCCTCCTTGACGCACACCAACAAGGACCAGGCGCCTCCCGCCGACCATCTCAGCTCCAACAACAATCTGGTGCTCGACCAAGCCAGCCTGTTCGTCGCAGGCGGCATCGGCGATCATTTCGGCGGCTTTGCGCAGCTGACCTATGACGGAGTCGGCCGGGCCACGTCGTGGGACAATCTCGATCTTCGGGCGGTGACCAAGACCAGGATCCTTGGCGCGGAGTCGGTGATCGGCCTGACCATCAACAACAGCCCGACCGTGCAGGATTCCTGGAACACGCTCCCTGCCTGGGGCTTCCCGTTCACCGACACGGCGGTTTCGCCGACACCCGATGCGAGCCTGCTGATCGATGGCGCGCTGGCGCAGAACGTGCTCGGGATGAGCGCCTATGCCTGGATCGGCGAGACAGTCTATGTCGAGGGCGGCGTCTATTCGAGCCCGGCCCGGGGAACGCTTCGCTTTCTCGGCGCCGACCCGGATAGTCCCGGTTCGATCCATAATGTCGCGCCTTATGGCCGGATCGCCTACCAGACGGATCTTGCGGGCGGCACGTTCGAAATCGGCGGCAACATCCTTCACGCCTCGATCTTTCCCGGGCGTGACCGGTCCAGCGGCTCCGCGGACCGCTACCGGGATTGGGGCCTCGACAGCTCCTACCTTAAGCCATTCGGCAAGGGTGACTCGCTCTCCGCCATGGTCCGTTTCGAGCATGAGAGGGGCGATCTGCGCGCCAGCTGCGCGCTCGCCTTGATCGGCGACGGTACGGATTTGGGCTGCGCCCGCTATCGTCTCAACGAATGGCGCGCCGCCCTGCGCTACACCCGGCGTGACCAGCTTGGCTTTACGGTTTCGCCGTTCAGCATCACCGGCTCGCGCAACGCCAACCTTTATGGGGATAGCGGCCTTCCCGACAGCAACGGGATGACGAGCCAGATCGACTATACGTTCTGGCCCGGCGGCAATTCGCCCTTGGGTTTTCTGGTCAATGCGCGGATCGGAATTCAATATACGCTTTACGGAAAGTTCAACGGTCGGCGGCACAATTTCGACGGCGCAGGCGCGAATGCACGGGATAATGACGCTATCAGGCTGTTCACCTGGTTCGCGTTCTGAAGCAGGGCGATCCGGATCGCGAAAAGCTCACGATCCGGATCGGCTCCGATCCTATTTCGCGCGATAGAGAATGCACCAGCCGTTCGGCGCGATCGCGCCGTCGACGACCTTGCACGCATTCGGCGCCTGAAAATTGGCGCAGCTGTCGCAGCGCTGACTGCCATTGGGGCTGGGCTTGTAAGACATCGCCTTCTGCGACATCTTCGCCGCTTCCGCGGGTGAGGTCGCAACGCCGATCGTAGCGATGGCACCTCCGCCGACGACGGCAGCGGACAGGAAATCGCGGCGTGAAAGGCGGCTGCTCGTGCTCGCCCGAGCTTGCGCCTGCGTCATTAGGAGCCTCCATCCCAGATGATGTCGCCCGTAGGTGGGATCGTCCGGATCGAAGGTTCATCCATGGCGCCGCGGATCGACGCCGCGCGCGGCCGTCCGTGCCGATTTCAAGTCCGCCGCCGAGGTTGTGAATGGCCGCTACGGGTGTGGGTTCAACGGGTGGTCGCACCAGCTTCGGAGAACTTTTCAGCGG
>Ga0068868_100000242_pt1 | contig 36914 bp, 32 predicted proteins | sample KBSMisM42_FD_64660 | JGI IMG/M metagenome (GOLD analysis project Ga0068868, IMG submission 64660) | Miscanthus rhizosphere microbial communities from Kellogg Biological Station, Michigan, USA - KBS Miscanthus M4-2 | ecosystem: Host-associated > Plants > Roots > Rhizosphere > Soil ...
ATCGTTAAGTTCGAAAATGTCGGGCTGCGCTACGGCACCGGCGCCGAGACCCTGTCCGATCTCGCTTTCTCCCTGCGCGAGGGCGGCTTCTACTTCCTGACCGGTCCGTCGGGCGCGGGCAAGACTTCGCTCTTGAAGCTGCTTTACCTCGCGCTGCGCCCGAGCCGCGGCCTCATCCGGCTGTTCGGCGAGGATATCGTGACCATGCCGCGCGGCCGGCTGCCGGGCTTCAGGCGGCGGATCGGCGTCGTCTTCCAGGATTTCCGGCTGGTGCCGCACCTGTCGACCTTCGACAATGTCGCTCTCCCGCTGAGGGTCGCCGGGGTCGAGGACAAGGATCTGGAGACGCCGGTCCGCGAGATGCTCGCCTGGGTCGGCCTCGCCGACCGCGCCAGCGCCCGGCCGGCGACGCTTTCCGGCGGTGAGCAGCAGCGCGTCGCCATCGCCCGGGCGGTGATCGGCCGGCCCGAACTGCTCGTCGCCGACGAGCCGACCGGCAACGTCGATCCGGAAATGGCGCGGCGGCTGCTCTATCTGTTCGATTCGCTGAACAAGCTCGGCACCACGGTGATCGTCGCCACCCACGATCTGCATCTGCTGACCGAGGTGCCGCGCTCCGAAATGCTGCGGCTCGACCGCGGCCAGATCGCCGACCCGACCGGCGCCTTGCGCCACCCGCCGAAGCGGCCCAACGCGTGAGGGGCGGGGTGCGCAAGTTCGGCGCCGCCGAGCGCGGCCTGCTGCCCGAGGGGCGGATCGCCGGGCCGATGCCCTGGGTGATCGCGATCATGATGTTCCTGACCGTGCTCGCCGCCGCCGCCGGGCTCGGCCTCGCCGGCGCCGCTTCCCGCCTCGACGAGCAGATCGGCACCCGGATCACCATCCAGGTGGTCGAGGCCAATCCCGATGTGCGCCGCGCCCAGGCGGCGGCCGCGGCCGCGGCGATCCGCAGCCTGCCCGGGGTGATCAACGTCCGGCCGGTGCCGGATTCGGAGGTGCAGGCCTTGCTCGAGCCGTGGCTCGGCGCCGGCAGCCTCGACAGCGATATCCCGGCGCCGGCGCTGATCGACGTCGATCTCACCCCGGAGGCGCACCGCACGCTCGACGGCCTCCGGCAGGCGGTCGCCGCCGCCGCCCCTGCCGCCCGGGTCGACGACAACGGCCAGTGGCTGGCGCCGCTGGCCTCGCTGATCGGCGCCCTGAAATGGCTCGCCGCCGGGCTCGTCCTGCTGATGGTCGGCGCGACCGCGGCCACCGTCGTCCTCGCCGCCCGGGCCGCGCTCGACACCCATCGCGGCACGATCGAGATCCTTCATCTGATGGGCGCGACCGACGTCCAGGTCGCGCGCCTGTTTCAGCGGCGGATCGCGCTCGACGCTTTGTTCGGCGGGCTGGTCGGCTTCATCCTCGCCGCCTTCGTGCTGATCGGCATCGGCAATCGCGTCTCGGCGCTGGGCTCGGAGCTGCTCGGCTCGGCGACGGTGCCGGCTCCCGCCTGGGGGATATTGGTCGCTTTGCCCGCGTTCGGCGTTCTCCTCGCCATGCTGGTCGCCCGCCTCACCATCCTGCGCGCGCTGGGGCGGATGCTGTGATCCGCTTCTTCTTCCGAATCGTCCTGCTCGTCCTCACCGCCTTCGCGATCGGCTATGCCGTGTTCGCGATGCTGCTGCCGAGGCCGGCCGGCGACGAGCGCACCGATGGAATCGTCGTCCTCACCGGCGGCTCCGGCCGGCTCGACCGCGGCTTCGAGCTGCTGCGGCGCGGGCTCGCCCGGCGGATGCTGATCTCGGGGGTGGCGCGGACGGTGCGCGCCGAGGAGCTCGCCGTCCATTATCACGTCGATCCGCGCCTGCTCGCCTGCTGCGTGACGCTCGGCCGCGAGGCGTTCGACACCCGCTCCAACGCCGACGAGGTCGCGCGCTGGCTGGAGCGGCAGCATTTCCGCTCGATCCGGCTGGTCACCAACGATCTGCACATGCCGCGCGCCCGCTACGAGATCCGCAAGCGGATCGGCGGCGACGTCACGATCGTCAGCGACGCCGTCCCGACCGAGCCCGACGTCCGCCAGATCTTCGTCGAATATAACAAATATCTCCTCGGCCGGGCCGCCGACCTGATCGGAATCTGAGCCGGCGATGGCCGCCCTGCGTTCGATCCTTTTCGCGCTGGTCTTCTATGGCTGGACCGTGCCTGCGGCGATCCTCGCGCTGCCGGTCGGGCTGCTCGGGACCAATGCCATCCGCGGCTGGTGCCACGCCTGGCTGCGCTTCCACCGCTGGTCCGCCCGCCACATCCTCGGCATCTCCAGCCGCATCGAGGGGGTGCCGCCGAAGGGGGCGGTGCTGGTCGCGGTCAAGCATCAATCGATGTACGAGACGATGGAGATCGCGCTGATGCTGGAGGTGCCGGCGGTGGTGCTGAAGCGCGAGCTCGCCGATCTTCCGTTCTGGGGCTGGGCGGTGCGGCGTTACGGCGTGATCCCGGTCGACCGGGCGGCCGGCGCCAGGGCGCTGCGGCGAATGGTGCGCGCCGGCGACGAGGCGATCGCCGAGGGCCGGCCGATCGTCATCTTCCCGGAAGGAACCCGGGTGGCGCCGGGGGCGCGGCCGCCGCTCCAGCCGGGCTTCGCCGGCCTCTATCGCGCGCTCAAGCTGCCGGTGGTTCCGGTCGCGGTCGACAGCGGCCGGCTGGCGCCGCGCCAGAGCTTCGTCAAGCGGCCCGGGATCGTCACCTTCCGCTTCGGCGAGACGATCCCGGCCGGCCTCGCGCGGAGCGAGGTCGAGGCGGCGGTCCATGCCGCGATCAATGCGCTGGAGCCGGCGCAATGATCCCGGAGCTCGGCCTGATCGAGGGCTTTTTCGGCCGTCCCTGGAGTTGGGCCCAGCGCAATGAGGCGGTGCGTTTCCTGGCGCCGCACGGCTATCGTTTCTACCTCTACGCGCCCAAGGCCGACGCCCGGCTGCGCCGCCGCTGGCAGGAGCCCTATCCGGAAGCCGAGCTCGCCGAGCTGGCGGCGCTTCGCGAGGGCTGCCGCGACGTCGGGGTGCGCTTCGGCATCGGCCTCAGCCCGTTCGAGCTCCACCTCCAGGGCGAGCGCGGCTGGCAGGACCGGCTCGGCGCCAAGCTCGCCGAGCTGGCGCAAGTGAAGCCCGACGATCTCGCCATCCTGTTCGACGACATGCGCGGCGACGTCGCCGATCTTGCCGAGCGCCAGGCGGCGATCGTCCATTTCGCCGCCGAACGCGGCATCGCCGGGCGAATCTTCTGCTGCCCGTCTTATTATTCCGACGATCCGGTCCTCGACGCCGCCTTCGGTCCCCGGCCGCCTTTCTATCTCGAGCGACTCGGGCGGCTGCTCGATCCGGCAATCCACATATTCTGGACCGGCCCCGAGGTCTGCGCCCGCGAGCTCAGCCCCGGCCACCTCGCCCGCGTCGCCGAACGGCTCGGGCGCAAGCCGGTCCTGTGGGACAATTATCCGGTCAATGACGGGCCTCGCATGTCGCAGCATCTGCACCTGCGCGCCTTCACCGGCCGGTCGGCGGCGATCGCCGGCCAGATCGCCGCGCACGGCGTCAATCCCGCCTCGCAGGCCCTGCTCAGCCGAGTGCCGCTGCTGACCCTCGCCGAAAGCTACAGGCAGGGCGACGCCTATGATTATGGCGCCGCCTTCACCCGCGCGGCGCGGGCGGCATTGGGCGACGCGCTCGCCGACCGGGTCGGCCGCGACCTGCTCGCCCTCCAGGATCGCGGCCTCGACCGGCTCGGCGAGCGCCGCGCTGCGCTGCGCCAGCGCTACGCAACTTTCGACCATCCGGCGGCGCGCGAGATCCTCGCCTGGCTCGATGGCCATTGGAACGTCAGCGACGAGCTCGTCCAGACGCAATAGTTACGGATGCATAATTATTAGCGTTGCTCAGCGTCGAGCCAGCGGACGCGGCTGGCGTGGGGGTGGGCCCAGGCGAGCAGCGCGTCGCCGCCGTCCGGCCAGGTGCGCAGGCGCAGGCTGTACTCCCTGTCCCGGGCAAGCTTCTCAAAGCGCAGCCAGGCGAGCGGCGCCGCCGCGGTCGCCTCGGCCCCGATCCGCTCGATATGGCGGGCAACGCGGGCCTGCGCCTTCCGCGGAAAATATTGGAAGGCGACGCTGTGGATCACCGCGCGCACCGGCGCTTCGGGTCCGGCCGGGCCGAGCCGCGCCTCGATCCAGTCCGCCGCGTCGCCGGCGTCCACCGGCGGCGGATCGGCGGCAGCGATGTCGAGCGCGGCCTCGGCGAGAGCGAGGCGGCGCGGCTGATCGGGCCAGATATAGGCGAGCAGCCGGTCGCGGTCGCGGCGCGGGTCGACCGGGCTGAGATCGACTCCCCGGCGGCCGGCGATGCGCACCTCTGCAGCCGGCGGCGGCGGGCCCAGCCAGTCGGGCGCGAGGCGCACGGCCGCATCGGGATCGCCCGCGGCGCGGCCGCCGAGATCGTAGCGATAGCGGTCGAGCTGGAGGTTCAGTCCGGCGCTGGCGCCGAGCTCGAGCAGCGCGATCGGCCGGGGGAAGCGCGCGGCCACCGCCATCAGCCCGGCCATCAGCACCGCCGAGCGGCCGACCTCGTTGGTCTGCGGCGCGCGCTCCAGCCAGGGCAGCAGCGCGTCGCGCGCCAGCACGGCCGCCAGCGCATCGCCGAGCGGGCCGCCCTCGGGCAGAGCCGCGGGCGGATAGAGCGGCGCCAGCTCGGGCGCCTCGCCGCTTCGGACCAGAGCGTGCAGCCCGCCGGCGAGGCGCAGCGCCAGCGCATCGCCGCCGGGCGAGGGATCGCCGGGCCAGCCGAGCACGCGCGCGCCGACGGCGGTGCTGGAATCGAGGCGGACGGCGAGCGCCTCGCACAGCCGCGCGGTAAAGGGCGACCCCAGCCGGCCGCACCAATAGGCCTGCTCCGCAAACGAAGCCCTGACCTCGTCTGCCCTCGCCATCAGGACCTGAGGGTTGCGCCCAGCCTGGCCGCGGCGGCCACGATCCGCTCCGAAATCGCCTTGAGCTCTTCCTCGGCGAAGCTCCGTTCGCCGGGCTGCAGCGTGATTTCGATGGCCAGCGACTTGCGGTCCTCGGGCACGCCCTGGCCGGTGAAGACGTCGAACAGGCGGGCGGCGACGATCGCGGCCTTATCGGCGCCCCTGACCGCGCGGAGCAACTGGTCGGCCGGCAGGTCGGCGGGAACCAGGAAAGCGAAGTCGCGCTTCACCGCCTGCAGAGGCGGCGGCGCGTAGGCGCCGCGCATATGGCCGATCCCGCCCCGCTTCGCCGGAATGGCGTCGAGGAAGAGCTCGGCCGCGACCACCGCGCCGTCGAGGTCGAAGGCCCTGGCGATCCGCGGGTGGAGCGCGCCGAACTCGGCGAGCACGGCCTTGGGCCCGAGGCAGAGCCGTCCGGACTGGCCGGGATGGTAGACCGCCGAAGCATCGCCGAGCACCTGCAGGTTGTCGACCGGCGCACCGGCGGCGGCGAGGATCGCAAGCGCCTCGGCCTTGCCGTCATAGGCGTCGACCGCCGCCTCCTTGCCGCGCCAATGCCGGGGCCCGCGCGGTCCGGCGAGGACCAGCCCGAGAGTCGGCCGTTCGGAATCTTCGAGGTAGCGCCGGCCGATCTCGAACAGCCGGATCGAATCCGCGCCGCGCGCGGCATTGCGCGCGGCCGCCGCGAGCAGCCCGGGGAGCAGCGAAGGCCGCATCGCCTTCATCTCCTCGCTGATCGGGTTGGCGAGCCGCCAGGCCGAGCCGCCGAACGGCGCCGCTTCCGCATCGGCAATGAAGCTCCAGGTCACCGCCTCGTTGAGCCCGCGCGCCGCCGCCGCCCGGCGCGCGCTGCGCTCGACCATCTGCTCTGCCGTCGCGGTCGGCCGGGCAACGCCCGGCGCGCGCGGCAGCGGCGTCGACGGGACCTTGTCGTAGCCGTGGATCCGGGCGACTTCCTCGACGAGGTCGGCGGGCCCCTCGACGTCGCGCCGCCACGAGGGGATTGCGACCCGCCAGCTGTCGCCGCGGGTGACGGTGAAGCCGAGCCGCTGGAGAATGTCCTGCTGGCGGTCCTCGGGCACGTCGATCCCGGCGAGCCCAAGGCAACGCGCCGGATCGTAATCGACATGGCGCTCCGCCAACGGCGGCGTTCCGGCCCGCACGATCTGCGATGGCTCGCCTCCCGCCAGCGCGACCGCCATCGCGGTGGCCAGCTCGAGCCCCGGCTCGACGAAGGCGGGGTCGACGCCGCGCTCGAACCGGCTGCGCGCGTCCGAGACCAAGGCGAGCTTCTGGCCGCTGCGGGCGATATGCTCGGGATCGAAATAGGCGCATTCGATCAGGATGTCGGTGGTCGCTTCGGTGACGCCGCTATGCTCGCCGCCCATGATGCCGCCGATGTCGTGGACCCCCGCATCGTCGGCGATCACCGTGATCGAGGGGTCGAGCCGGTAGGTCTTGCCGTTCAGCGCCAGCACCTCTTCGCCCGCGCGGGCCCGGCGGGCGACGATCGCGCCTTTGAGCCGGGCGAGGTCGTAGACGTGCAGCGGGCGGCCGTAGCTCAAGGTGATCAAGTTGGTCATGTCGACCAGGGCGCTGATCGGACGCTGGCCGATCGCCTTCAGGCGCCGCTGCAGCCAGTCGGGGGAGGGGCCGTTCCTCACGCCGCGGACGACCCGGCCGAAGAAAGCGGGGCAGCCCTCGGGATCGTCGGTGCGGATCTCGATCGGGCAGGGATAGGTGCCGGCGATCGGCGGCGCGTCGACCGGCTTCAGCGTGCCGAGCCCCGCCGCGGCGAGGTCGCGGGCGATGCCGTGGACGCCCATCGCGTCCTGCCGGTTGGGGGTGACCGCGACGTCGATCACCGGATCGTCGAGCCCGGCCCAGGCGGCGTAGCCGGCGCCGACCGGCGCGTCGGCGGCGAGCTCGATGATCCCTTCATGGTCCTCGCCGAGCTCCAGCTCCCTCACCGAGCACAGCATGCCGCGGCTCTCGACGCCGCGGATCGCCGCCACCTTCAAGGTGAGGTCGGCGCCCGGGACATAGGCGCCCGGCGCAGCGAACACGCCCTTCAGCCCCGCGCGCGCATTGGCGGCGCCGCAGACGACCTGGATCGCCTCGCCGGTGCCGGCGTCGACGGTCAGCACCTGGAGCTTGTCGGCCTGCGGATGCGGCGCGGCGGTCAGCACCTCGGCGACGACGAACGGCGCCAGCTTGTCGGCCGCATTCTCGACGCCCTCCACCTCGAGGCCGATCCGGGTCAAGGTCTCGACGATCTCGTCGAGGCCCGCCTCGGTGTCGAGATGCTCCTTCAGCCACGAAAGGGTGAACTTCATAGTTTACCCTTTCGTGCCCCGGCGAAAGCCGGGGCCCAGCTGGACCCCTGCTTTCGCAGGGGTGCAATATGGATTGAACTTCATGCGCCGACGCCGCCGGAAAGGGTGGGCACGTCGAGCGCCCGGAAGCCGTAATGGCGCAGCCACCTCAGGTCGCCGTCGAAGAAGGCGCGCAGATCGTCCATGCCGTATTTGAGCATCGCCAGCCGGTCGATGCCGACGCCGAAAGCGAAGCCCTGCCAGGTCCCGGGATCGAGCCCGCAATTGGCGAGGACGCGCGGATGGACCATGCCCGAGCCCAAAAGCTCCATCCAGTGATCGGACCCGCCGAGCACGCGCCGGCCCTTCTCCATGTGGAAGCCGACGTCGACCTCGGCCGAAGGCTCGGTGAACGGGAAATAGGAGGGCCGGAGTCGCAGGACGACGTCGTCGCGCTCGAAATAGGCGTTGAGAAAGGTCTCGAGCGTCCATTTGAGATGGCCGAGGGTGATGCCGCGGTCGATCACGAACCCTTCGATCTGGTGGAACATCGGCGTGTGGGTGGCGTCGTTGTCCGAGCGGTAGGTGCGGCCCGGGGCGATGAGATAGAGCGGCGGCTTTTGCGACTGCATCGTCCGGATCTGCACCGGTGAGGTGTGGGTACGGAGCAGCATCGGCCGGCCGTCCGCGTCCGTGCGGTCGAAATAGAAGGTGTCGTGCATCGCCCGCGCCGGGTGGGTCTCGGGGATGTTGAGCGCGGTGAAATTGTGCCAGTCGTCCTCGATCTCGGGTCCCGTGGCCACCGAGAATCCGAGGTCGGCGAAAATCTCGGCGAGCTCGTCGAGCACCTGGCTGACCGGGTGGACGCTGCCCTCGAGGGCCGGCGCGACGGGAAGCGTCATGTCGAGGCCTTCCGTGGCCAGCCGCCGCTCCAGCTCCGCTTCCTCCAGCGCCGCCTTGCGGCCGGCAAGAGCCTCGGTCACCGCCTCGCGCAGGCCATGGATGCGCGGCCCCTCGGCCTGCCGCTCCTCCGGCGACATCGCCCCCAGCGTCTTGAGCAGCCCGGTCACCGCGCCCTGCTTGCCGAGCAGGGCGACGCGCGCGGCCTCCAGCGCCGGCAAATCCGCCGCCGCCTCGATCCGGCCGAGCCAGTCGCTTTTCACCCTGTCGAGGTCGCTGCCCATGAGAGGGCACCTAGCGGGGAGGCGGGAAGCCGTCTAGCAGGGGCGGGCCATGACCAGCGCCTGGCCCGAGCTCACCCCCGAACGCGACCGGCCGACGATCGTCGCGCTCCATCTCTTCTCGCAAGTGGCCGGCAAGGTGCCGACGGCGCTGCTGCCATGGCGCAACCATGGCTGGCACCTGACCCTCCACGTCACGCCGCGCGGGCTGCGCACCGAGCCGATCCACGCCGAAGCCGGCACGTTCGCCCTCGCATTCGATCTCGTCGACCATCTTTTCGTGTTCGAGGATGGCCGCGGCATCCGGACACTGCCGCTGCGGCCGATGTCGGTTGCGGATTTCCACGCAGCGGCGCTGGCGATGCTGAGCGAGGCGGGCCACGCGGTGCGTATCCATCCATCGCCGAACGAGATCGATCCCGCCGTCCCCTTCGCGGCGGACATCAAGGAGCGCGTCTACGATCCCGACAGCGCCCGCCGGCTGCACGGCGCGCTGCTCGCCGCCGATCGCGTGTTCCGGCTGTTCCGCTCGTCCTTCCTCGGCAAGGTCAGCCCGGTCCATTTCTTCTGGGGCAGCTTCGATCTCGCCGTCACCCGCTTCTCCGGGCGGCCGGCGCCGCCGCATCCCGGCGGCATCCCCAATCTGCCCGATGCGGTGACCCGCGAGGCCTATAGCCACGAAGTCTCCAGCGCCGGCTTCTGGCCCGGCGGCGCCGGCGCACCCGGAGGGCCGTTCTTCTACTCCTATGCCTATCCCCCGCCCGCGGGGTTCGGCGCGGCGAAGGTCGCGCCCGAGGCTGCTCGCTTCGATGCCGCGCTCGGCGAGTTCGTGCTGGATTATGATGCGGTCCGCACCGCCGCCGATCCGGATTCGGCGCTGCTCGCCTTCCTCGATTCGACCTATCGGGCGGCCGCGGATCTCGGGAACTGGGATCGCGCCGCGCTCGAATGCGCGCGGGGCGTGCCGGGCCTGCCGCGCCAGGTCTAGACGGTGAAGCTCTCGCCGCAGCCGCAGGCGCCCTTGGCGTTGGGGTTCTCGAACGTGAAGCCGGCGGCGAAATCGTCCTCGCGCCAGTCCATCACCGAGCCGACCAGATAGAGGACCGAAGCGCCGTCGATGTAGAAGGCGCCGCCCGGAGTCTCGATCTTCTCGTCGAACCTCTCCTCCTCGGTCACATAGTCGACCGAATAGGCCAGGCCCGAGCAGCCGCGCCTCGGCGTCGACAATTTGACCCCGATCGCGCCCTCGGGCGCGCGCGCCATCAGCGCGGCGACCCTCGCCTCGGCGGCGGGCGTCAGCGTCACGGCGGCGGGTGCTTCGAGACGCCGCTTCGCCGGGCTCAGCGGCTCCTCAGCATGAGCGGTATTGCTTGTCATCCTATGCTCCATTCCCGCTCATCCTGAGGAGGGACTGAGCGAAGTCGAAGGCCCGTCTCGAAGGATCATAACATCCCCAGTTCGAGCCGGGCCTCGTCCGACATCTTCTGCGGGTCCCAGGGCGGGTCCCAGACCAGCTCCACTTCGGCGTCGCCGATCCCCGGCACCGCGCCGACCCTGAGCTCGACCTCGCCGGGCATCGATTCGGCGACCGGGCAGTGCGGCGTGGTCAGCGTCATCTTCACTTTGGCGTGGTGCTCCGGGGTGATCTCGACGTCGTAGATCAGGCCGAGATCGTAGATGTTGACCGGGATTTCGGGGTCGTAAATGTCCTTGAGCGCGTCGATCACCGCTTCGTACAGGTCGCCGCCGGGCGCCGCCTCGGCCGTTTCGGCGGGCTGCTGGGCGAGGAAGCCTTCGAGATAGTCGCGCTTGCGCTCGAACGCGACTCGCGCCTTGGGCGGAGAGGCGACGCTCTCCACTTCCTCGGTCGCGATCCTGCGTTCCTCGTTCACCCGAAGATCCTCTTCACCCGGTCGATGCCGCCCAGCAGGGCGGCGATGTCCGGCCGGCCGTTATAGACGCCGAAGCTCGCCCGCGCGGTCGCGTCCACGCCGAGCGCGGCCATCAGCGGCTGGGCGCAATGGTGCCCGGCCCGAATCGCCACCTTGCTCTCGTCCAATATGGTGCCGACGTCGTGCGGATGCACCCCCTCGACCGCGAAGCTGACGATGCCGGCGCTGTCGTCCGGCCCGAACAGCCGCACGGAATTGTGGGTCGAGAGCGCGTCGCGTGTCTCGCGCACCAGCGCCGCCTCGTGCGTGGCGATCGCGGCAAGGCCGATCGCCTCGACATAATCGATCGCGGCATGGAGGCCGATCACCCCGACGACGTGCGGCGTCCCCGCCTCGAAGCGGGCCGGCGGCGGCGCATAGGTCGTCTTCTCGAACGTGACCCTGTCGATCATCGCGCCGCCGCCCTGCCAGGGGGGCATCGCCTCGAGCAGCTCGGCCCGCGCCCAGAGCACGCCGATCCCGGTCGGGCCGTAGAGCTTGTGGCCGGAAAAGACGTAGAAGTCGCAATCGAGCGCGGCGACGTCGACCGGCATCCGCGGCACCGCCTGGCAGCCGTCGAGCAGCAGCTTCGCGCCCACCGAATGGGCGATGTCCGCGGCGCGCTTCGCGTCGAGCACCGAGCCGAGCACGTTGGAGACGTGGGCGAGCGCGACCAGCTTGTGCTCGGGCCGGATCATCGCGGCCATCGCGTCGAGATCGATGCGATGATCCGCGGTCAGCGGCACGACGTCGATTTGGGCGCCGGCGAGCTGCCAAGGGACGATGTTGGAATGATGTTCGAGCGTCGACAGGAGGACGCGGTCGCCGGGCTTCAGATTGTCGCGGCCCCAGCTTTGCGCGACGAGGTTGATCCCCTCGGTGGCGCCGCGGACGAAGACGATCTCCTCAGGCGCGGCGGCGCCGATGAAGCGGGCGACCCGCTGGCGCGAGGCCTCGAACGCCACCGTCATCTCGGCCGAGCGCTGGTAGACGCCGCGGTGGACGGTGGCATAGGTTTCGGCATAGCCGCGGGTGATCGCGTCGATCACCGCCTTCGGCTTCTGCGCGGTGGCGGCGCTGTCGAGATACGCCCAGCCCTCGGGGATCGCCGGAAAGTCCGAGCGCCAGTCGAGCGCCAAAAGCGAACGGTCTGTGGAGGTGGCCATGTCCATCAGCCGAACCACCCTTCCGCATCCGCGTAGAAAGCCTCGCGCACGTCCTTTTCGCCGATCCTGTCGAGCGCGTCGGCGACGAAGGCGCGGGTCAGCAGGGCCTTGGCCTCGGCGGGTTCGACGCCGCGGCTTTCGAGGTAGAAGAGCGCGGCCCGGTCGAGCTCGCCGACGGTGGCGCCATGGGCGCATTTGACGTCGTCGGCGAAGATTTCGAGCTCTGGCTTGGCGTTGATCGTCGCGCCGCGATCCAGCAGCAGCCCTTTGAGCGACTGCTCGCCATCGGTCTTCTGCGCGTCGCGCGCGACCTCGACCCGGGCGGCGACCGAGCAGGCCGCGCGATCGTCGGCGACCGAGCGCCAGAGCTGACGGCTGGTGCCGTTCGGCAGCCTGTGACGGATGACGAGATTGGCGTCATGCCGCTGGCGGCCCCGCGCCAGCAGCGCACCGGCGGCTTCGGCATAGGCGCCTTCGCCGGCGAGATCGATTTCGCCGTCGAGCCGCGTATCGCGGCCGCCGATGGCGAGCGTCGCGGCGACCAGGCTCGCGCCTTCGCCGACGCTCGCCTGATCGGCAAAGCTGACGAATCCGACATTTCCCATCACCCGCCGGCTGAGCATCAGCCGTGCGCCCTTGCCGAGGACGATTCGGGTCAGGCGATTGGTCCAGCCTGAGCCGATGAAGGTCTCGACGATCGAAGCCTGGGCGTCCTCATCGAGGACGATCTCGGCGGCGAGATGGTCGGCGGCGCCGGTCGAGACATGGACGATCTGGACGAGGCCGGGCGGCGCATGGTCGCGGCCCAGCCGCAGCGACCAGCCCGATTTGCCGGCGAGGCGGCCGAGCGGGTGGCCGGTGTCGATCGCCAGCGGCCCGATCTCGACGTCGCCGTCGCGCAGCGTGCCGTCGACGAACAGCAGCCGCAGGCCTTTGGCGCAGGCGAGCCACGGCAGCGCGTCCGGCACCCGCCCGGTCGGCCGCGCTTCCGCCAGCGCCGGCAGCGCCGAAAGATCGCTCCAGCGCCAGCTCTCGGTGCGGTTCGAGGGCAGATCGAGCAGCATCAGCCGGCGCTCCGCCGCCCCTGCCGGGCCGGAAGGTTCAAAAGGTTAAGAAGGTTCGGCTTCCCAAAGGCGAAAAGACATTCCCTCATGCCGCCATCTCCCCGTAGCCTTCGCGCTCGAGCTCGACGGCGAGCTCGGGCCCGCCGGAGCGGACGATCCGGCCGCCGGCGAGGACGTGGACGAAATCGGGTTCGACGAGGTCGAGCAGCCGCTGATAATGGGTGATCAGCAGCACCGCCTTGTCGGGCTTGCGCAGGATCCGGTTGATGCCGGCGCCGATCACCCGGAGCGCGTCGATGTCGAGCCCCGAATCGGTCTCGTCGAGGATCGCCAGGCGGGGATCGATGATCCCCATCTGCACCATCTCGTTGCGCTTCTTCTCGCCGCCCGAAAAGCCGACGTTCACCGCCCGCTTCATCATCTCCATGTCGAGCCCGAGCGCGTCGGCCTGCGCCCGCGCCAGCTTGAGGAACTCGCCGGCGGAAAGCTCCTTGTCGCCGCGCGCCCGGCGCTGAGCGTTCAAGGCGGTGCGCAGGAACTGGACGTTGGAGACGCCGGGGATTTCGACCGGATATTGGAAGCCGAGGAACATGCCGTGCGCCGCGCGCTCATGCGGCTCCATCGCCAGCAAATCCTCGCCGTCGAGCGTCACCGAGCCCTCGGTCACCTCATAGCCCGGCCGCCCGGCGAGGACGTAGGCGAGGGTCGACTTGCCCGATCCGTTGGGGCCCATGATCGCGTGGATCTCGCCCGCGTTGAGGGTCAGGCCGATGCCGTTGAGGATCGCCTTGCCGTCGACCGTGGCGTGGAGATTCTCGATCTTCAGCATGGCGGTCTCGCCTCCGCCGCGCCTGCATCGTCCGCGACTTTCGGTTCGGCCGGGGGCTCACGGCCCTCCTGCCGCTCCCTCATCTCCCGGCGAACCGCGTCGCCGTAGAGGTTGCGGGACTGGTCAGCCATCCGGAACGTCTCGTCGAGAATGCGGCGGCGCTCGCTCGCATCGGCGACCTGCCGGCTGCGGGCCAGCGCGCGCTCCGCCCGGCGATATTGGGCACGCCGAACGTCGGCGCAGGCGGCAACCCCATCATCATAGGCCAAGCGGAGAACATCCGTGGAGGCGGGCTGGGCGACATGCGCGCGCACATGCGCCTCGATGCAGCCCGTATAGGGCCGGATGAACGGCCCCACCACCGGATGGATGCGATAGACGCCCAGCGGCACGATCGCCTCGGAGGTCTGCTGGACGGCAGCCAGGGCAAGCAGGAGCGAAATCATCCGACGCTCCCCTCGAGGCTGATCCCGAGCAGCTTCTGCGCCTCGACCGCGAACTCCATCGGCAGCTGCTTCAGCACCTCGCGGGCGAAGCCGTTGACGATCAGGGCGACCGAGTCCTCCGCGTTGAGGCCGCGCGACATGGCGTAGAAGAGCTGGTCGTCGCTGATCTTCGAGGTGGTCGCTTCGTGCTCGATCTGGGCGGTGGGATTGCGCACCTCGATATAAGGGACGGTGTGGGCGCCGCATTTGTCGCCGAGCAGCAGCGAATCGCACTGGGTGAAGTTGCGGACGTTCTCAGCGCCGCCATTGACGCGGACCAGGCCGCGATAGGTGTTGCTCGATCGGCCGGCGCTGATCCCCTTGGAGACGATGGTCGAGCGGGTGTCCCGGCCGATATGGACCATCTTGGTGCCGGTGTCGGCCTGCTGACGGTTGTTGGTGAGCGCGACCGAATAGAATTCGCCGACGCTGCCGTCGCCCTTCAATATGCAGGAGGGATATTTCCAGGTGATCGCCGAGCCGGTCTCGACCTGGGTCCACGACACTTTCGAGCGCGCGCCGGCGCACATCGCCCGCTTGGTGACGAAATTGTAGATGCCGCCGCGCCCTTCCGCGTCGCCCGGATACCAGTTCTGGACGGTCGAATATTTGATCTCGGCATCGTCGTGCGCGTAGAGCTCGACCACCGCCGCGTGGAGCTGGTTTTCGTCGCGCATCGGCGCGGTGCAGCCTTCGAGATAGGAGACGTAGGACCCCTTGTCGGCGACGATCAGGGTGCGCTCGAACTGGCCGGTATTCTCGGCGTTGATCCGGAAGTAGGTGGAAAGCTCCATCGGGCAGCGGACGCCCTCGGGGACGTAGACGAAGGTGCCGTCGGAGAAGACCGCGCTGTTCAAGCAGGCGAAATAATTGTCGCGCTGCGGCACCACCTTGCCGAGATATTCGCGGACCAGCTCGGGATGTTCGCGGATCGCCTCGGAGATGGAAAGGAAGAGGACGCCGGCCTTCTTGAGCTCCTCGCGGAAGGTGGTGGCGACCGAGACGCTGTCGAACACCGCATCGACCGCGACCTTGCGCGCGCCCTCGACCCCGGCGAGCACCTTCTGCTCCTCGATCGGGATGCCGAGCTTCTCGTAGGTGCGGCGGATCTCGGGGTCGAGCTCGTCCAATGAGGCGAGCTTGGGCTTCTGCTTCGGCTCGGCGTAATAATAAGCGTCCTGGAAATCGATCGCCGGGATGTCGAGCTTGGCCCAGGTCACCTCCGCCATCGTCAGCCAGGCGCGATAGGCCTTGAGCCGCCACTCCAGCATCCATTCGGGCTCGCATTTCTTCGCCGAGATGAAGCGGATCGTGTCCTCGTTGAGGCCCTTGGGCGCGAACTCCTGCTCGATGTCCGAGCTGAAGCCCCATTCGTAGGTCGAGGCGCGGTCCACCGCGTCCTGCGCCGCCTGGTTGCGGACGCCGATGTCGTCGGCGCTCATGCCTTCACCTCGGCGAGGCTGGACAGGCTGACGCCCTGCAGCGCGCCGCGCACCGCATGGTTGACCACGCCCATGTGCGGGCGGACCTGGCAGGCGCTTTCGAGCGCGCACAAGTGGCGCTCGGCATCGACGCAGCTGGTCATGACGATCGGCCCCTCGACCGCCTCGACGATGTCGGCGAGATTGATCTCACCAGCGCGGCGCGCGAGCCGGAAGCCGCCGCCGGTGCCGCGCGCGGTCTGGAGCAGCCCCGCGGCGGCGAGGCGGCCGGTCAATTTCTGGGCGGTGGGCAGCGGCACGCCCGTTTCCCCGGCGAGCAGGGTCGCGCTGAGCCGCGCCCCGGCCGGATGGCGGGCGGCAGCGGCCATCATCACGACCGCATAATCGGCAAGGCTGGTCAGTCGCATCTTTTCCCAAATCGGACCGATTCGTTCCGATTGGCGATTTGGTCGCTTCGCAGAGCGAGATCAAGGCCAATTCGTCATCCCGGACTTGATCCGGGATCCATGAACACCGTGGCGCGGGAGTTCGCGAGGACCGTGTTCATGGGTGCTGAATCAAGTTCAGCATGACGTTATGGGGAGGCGATGGCGCTTTACCCTCTCGTGCGGCCGCTCGCTTTCGCGCTCGACGCGGAGCGGGCGCATCGGGCGACGATCGCAGCCCTGAAGCTGCTGCCGGCGGGCAGGCCGGCCCGGGCCGATTCGATGCTGGCGGTCGACGTCGCCGGGCTCGAATTTCCCAATCCGGTCGGGCTGGCGGCCGGGTTCGACAAGGATGCCGAGATATTCCGGCAAATGCTCGGCTTCGGCTTCGGCTTCGTCGAGGTGGGAACGCTGACGTCGCGGCCGCAGCCGGGCAATCCGAGGCCGCGGCTGTTCCGGCTGGCCGAAGACGAGGCGGCGATCAACCGGCTGGGGTTCAACAATCGGGGCCAGGCGGCGGCGGCGGTGCGGCTGGAGCGGCACCGGGGGCTGGTCGGGGCCAATATCGGCATCAACAAGGACAGCACCGACCGGATCGCCGACTTTTCCGCCGGAGTCGCGGCGATGACCGGCGTCGCCGATTATCTCACCGTCAACATTTCCTCGCCGAACACGCCCGGCCTCAGGGACCTGCAGGAGGCGGGCGCGCTCGATTCGCTGCTGATGGCGATCACCGAAGCGCGCGGCGCGGGGCCGCCGATACCGGGCGTGAAAGGCCCCCGGCCTTCCACGCCTCCGGTATTCCTCAAGGTCGCGCCCGACCTGGCGCCGGGACAAATCGACGCAATCGCCCGGATCGCGATCGACCGGAAGATCGACGCGCTGATCGTCGCCAACACGAGCTTGAGCCGGCCGCCGCTCCGCTCGAAGCATCGCGACGAGGCGGGCGGCCTTTCCGGGGCGCCGCTGAAGGCGCTGGCGCTGGCGCGGCTACGCGATTTCCGCGCCGCGACCGGCGGCGCTCTGCCGCTGATCGCGGCGGGCGGGATCGCCAGCGGCGCCGACGCGCTGGAACGAATCCGCGCCGGCGCCAGCCTGGTCCAGCTCTACACCGCTCTGGTCTATCACGGCCCCGGCCTGGCCGGGAAAATCAACCGCGAGCTGAAGCAATTGCTCCGCCAGGAGGGCTTCGCGCGCTTGACGGACGCGATCGGGACTGAAAAGCGCAGCTGATGCTCAAGCGCCTGCTCCTCGCCTTCGCCCTGATCGCCGCCGCCCCCGTCGCCGCGCTTGCCCAGGGCGTGTCGGCCGCGGATCCCCGCGCCGCCCAGGCCGGGGTCGAGATCCTGCGCCAGGGCGGGAGCGCGGCCGACGCCGCCTTCGCGACGATGATCGCGCTGACCGTGGTCGAGCCGCAAAGCTCGGGGATCGGCGGCGGCGGCTTCCTCGTCTATCACGACCAGCGCCGGCATCGCCTCACCGCGTTCGACGGCCGTGAGACCGCGCCGCACGCGGCGACGCCCGCCTATTTCCTCGGGGCCGACGGCCGCCCGCGCGGCCATGACGAGGCGATTCCGGGCGGCCTCAGCGTCGGCGTGCCCGGCAATATCCGGCTGATCGAGCTCGCCCACGCCCGCCACGGCCGGCTCGCCTGGGCGCGGCTGTTCCAGCCGGCGATCCGGCTCGCCCGCGACGGCTTTGCGATCACGCCGCGGCTCTACCGCATGCTGGCTCAGCCCAATTCGCTCGCCGGCTTCTCGGCCTGGGGCAGGGGCCGTTTCTACGAGGCGAACGGCCAGCCGCGGCCGGTGGGGACGGTGATTCGCAATCCCGAGCTGGCGGCGTTCCTCGAACGGCTCGCGGCACGCGGGCCGGAGCATTTCTACACCGGCGCGGCCGCCCAGGAGCTCGTCCGGACGGTGCACATGTCGGAGCGCAACCCTTCGCCGATGACCGCGGCCGACCTCGCCACCTACCAGGCGCACGCGCGCGCCCCGGTCTGCGGCCGCTACCGCGGCTACCGGATCTGCGGGATGGGGCCGCCCTCCTCGGGCGCGACCACGGTGCTCGCGATATTGAAGCAGCTCGAGCGGTTCGACCTGCGCGCGCTCGGCCCCGACAATCCGGCCGCCTGGCACCTCATCGCCGAGTCGATGCGGCTCGCTTATGCCGACCGCGACGCCTATCTCGGCGATGCCGATTTCGTCCGCGTGCCGGTCGCCGGCCTCACCGATCCCGCCTACCTCGCCAGGCGCTCGCGGCTGATCGCGCCCGACCGGGCGATCGCCCATGTCGAAGCGGGCATGCCGCCCGGGGCCGCGCGCCGCGCCGCCGCGCCGGCCGCGGCCGAGGCCGGCACCTCGCATTTCGTCGCCGTCGACCGCCAGGGCAATGTCGCCTCCTACACTTCGACGATCGAAAGCGTGTTCGGCTCGGGCCTCACCGTCAACGGCATGTTCCTCAACAACGAGCTCACCGATTTCAACTTCACCCCCGCGGTGGCCGGCGTGCCGACCGCCAACCGGGTCGAGGGCGGCAAAAGACCGCGCAGCTCGATGTCGCCGACCATCGTCTACGATTCGCGCGGCCGGGTCAGGATCGCGATCGGCGCCGCCGGCGGCACCACGATCATCGCCCAGGTCGCCAAGGCGCTGATCGGGGTGATCGACTGGGACCTCTCCGCCCAGCAGGCGATCGCGCTGCCCCAGATCATGGGCCTCGGCGACCGGGTCACGATCGAGCGCGGCACCAGGCTCGAGGCGATGATCCCGGCGCTGCAGGCGCTCGGCCAGCACACGGTGATCGTCGAGCCCGGCTACAAGGCCAATGCGATGGAGCGGGTCAATGGCCGCTGGGTCGGCGCCGCCGATCCGCGCAGCGAAGGGACGTGGGTCGCCCAATAAATAGGGACAGTCCCTCTTTTTCGCGCTTCCGAGGGCGGCGCCAAAAAGAGGGACTGTCCCTATTTTCCGTCGGTCTCGGGTCGGAACTGAATGCTTCAATATGGACCGATCGGCCGCTAGAACCGCCGCGACACGGGCAAACCGTGCGGGAGAGGCCATGCGTCAGCTCGAACATTTCCCCAACCTCGTCGCCATGTTCTTCGCGCGGGCGCAGGAGAAAGGCGACGCGCCCTTCCTCTGGGCCAAGCAAGGCGGCGAATGGCGCTCGACGAGCTGGGCCGAGTCGGCCGACAAGGTCGCCAGGCTCGCCGCGGCGCTGAAGCGGCTCGGGCTCGAGCGCGGCGACAGGGTGATGCTGGTCGGCGAGAACCGGCCGGAATGGCTGATCTCGGACCTCGCGATCATGGCCGCGGGCTGCATCACCGTGCCGACCTACACCACCAACACCGAGCGCGACCACCAGCACATCCTCGACGACAGCGGCGCCCGGGCGGTGATCGTCTCGACCCAGAAGCTTGCCAGGACGCTGCTTCCGGCGGCGATCCGAACCAACGGCTGCGAGCATGTCGTGACCATCGAATCGGTGCCGACCGGCCAGGAAAGCCTGATCCGGATGCACGACTGGGGGGCGCTGATCGCCGCCGAAAGCGCGACCGCCTCGGCCTGCGCCGCCGCGGCGACCTTCGCCCGGGGCGATCTCGCCTGCATCATCTACACTTCGGGCACCGGCGGCGCGCCGCGCGGGGTGATGCAGCATCACGGCGCGATCCTCCACAATATCGAAGGCTGCGCCGCCCTGATCTCCGAGGATTTCGGCTGGGGCGACGAGATTTTCCTCTCCTTCCTCCCCGCCTCCCACGCCTATGAGCATAGCGGCGGCCAGCTCTTCCCGATCGGGCTCGGCGCCCAGATCTATTATTCGGAAGGGCTCGAAAAGCTCGCCTCCAACATCGAGGAGGTGCGGCCGACGATCATGGTGGTGGTGCCGCGGCTGTTCGAGGTGTTGCGGCAGCGGATCCTCAACCAGGTCGAAAAGCAGGGCAAGCTCACCAATTATCTGATGAGCCGGGCGCTCGACATCGGCGCCAAGGATTATGCCGGCGCGGTGCCGCTCTGGGACCGGCCGATGGACTTCCTGCTCGGCCGGACGCTGCGGCCGAAAATCTCCGCCAAGTTCGGCGGCCGGATCAAGGCGATGGTGTCGGGCGGGGCGCCGCTCAATCCCGAGGTCGGCATCTTCTTCCACGCCCTCGGCCTCACCTTGCTGCAGGGCTACGGCCAGACCGAATCGGGGCCGGTGCTGAGCTGCAACCGGCCCAAGGTCGGGCTCAAGATGGACACGGTCGGCCCGCCCTTGCTCAACACCGAGGTGAAGATCGCCGAGGACGGCGAGATCCTCTGCCGCGGCGAGCTCGTCATGCAGGGCTATTGGCGCAACGAGGCGCAGACGGCGCGGACCCTGATCGACGGCTGGCTGCACACCGGCGACGTCGGCCATATCGACGACCAGGGCCGGATCGTCATCACCGACCGCAAGAAGGACCTGATCGTCAACGACAAGGGCGACAATGTCGCGCCGGCCAAGGTCGAGGGGATGCTGACCCTCCAGGCCGAGATCGTCCAGGCGATGGTGACCGGCGACAAGCGGCCCTACATCGTCGGCCTGATCGTCCCCGATCCCGAGTGGACCGCGGTCTGGTGCGCCGCCAACCACCGCCGCTGCGAGTTCCACGAGCTCGCCCACGATCCCGATTACGTGAAAGCGCTGTCGGCCGCGGTCGACCGGGTCAATGCGGAATTGTCGGTGATCGAGAAGGTCCGCCGCTTCATCGTCGCCGACGAGCCGTTCACCGTCGAGAATCAGCAGCTGACCCCGTCGATCAAGATCCGCCGCCACGTCATCAGGGAGATTTACGGGCCGCGGCTCGACGCGCTCTACAAGCGTTAGCGGGGGCTCTCATCGGCTCCTGATCCGTTCGGGCTGAGCCTGCCGAAGCCCCTCCCTTCTCTTCTGGGCAAGAAGGACAGCCCCTCGACAGGCTCAGGGCGAACGGAAGTGGGTTAGAACGCGTCCTTTGCAGCCCGGCGTTTCGCCAATTCCCCGGCCGAGCCCGCCCGCACGAACGGATTGGTCTCCCGTTCGAGCGCGATCGTCGTCGGCAAAGTGACCTCGCCGCGGTCGCGCATCTCGGCGACCTCGGCGACGCGGCGGACGAGCGCCTGGTTGTCCGGCTCGACGGTGAGCGCGAAGCGGCCGTTGGCCAAAGTATATTCGTGGCCGCAATAGACTCGCGTCTCGCCCGGCAGCGCGGCGAGCCGCTGCAGGCTGGCGTGCATCTGCGCGGCGTCGCCCTCGAACAGCCGGCCGCAGCCCATCGCGAACAGGGTGTCGCCGACGAAGACGACCTGCTCGGCGGCGAGGAAGAAGGCGACATGGCCGGCGGTGTGGGCGGGGATGTCGATCAGCGCCGCCTCGATCGCGCCGATCTTCGCGCGATCGCCGCCCTTCACGATCCGGTCCATCTTCGCCACCCGTTCGGCCTCGGCCGGGCCGGTGATCGTGCAGCCGGTGGCGCGCCGGATCGCGTCGTTGCCGCCGGTATGGTCGGGATGCCAGTGGGTGTTCCAGACCTGGCTGATCCGCCAGCCCCGCGCGGCGGCGGCCGCGAGCACCGGATCGGCGACCGAGGGATCGACCGCGACCGTCTCGTCCGAGGCGGGATCGTGGACCAGCCAGACATAATTGTCCCTGAGGACGGCGACCGGGACGATCTCCAGCATCACCAATGGCCCGTGTTCGGCATCGACGCCCAGGGCTCGGCGACCGGCAGGTGGCCGCCCTTCTGGAGCAATTCGATCGAAATGCCGTCCGGGGTGCGGACGAACGCCATCCGGCCTTCGCGCGGCGGCCGGTTGATGGTGACGCCGGCGTCCATCAGCCGGGCGCAGGTCGCGTAGACGTCGTCCACCTCATAGGCGACATGGCCGAAATTGCGGCCCTCGCCGTAATCGGCCTCGTCCCAATTGTGGGTGAGCTCGATCTGCGCGTCCTCGTCGCCGGGCGCGGCGAGGAAAATGAGGGTGAAGCGGCCCGCCTCATTGTCCATCCGGCGCACCTCCTCGAGCCCGAGCAGGGAGAAAAAACGCAGCGTTTCCTCGGGGTTGGAGATGCGGATCATGGTGTGCAGATATTTCATTGCACTTTCCTCAACTCATCGACATAAATGCACGGTTCATCGACACCGTGCGAGGGACGAACTGCGCCGGCGCCATCGAGTCGCCGGGACCAGGGAGAGCCATATCATGTCCGAAGGTTCGCAGGGCAATCGCAACGTCATCCTCATCGCCGCCTTGATCTTCGCGGTCGCGATCGTTGCCGGCGGCTATCTGCTCGGCGACGGCCTCCGGCGGGCGCGGATGGCCGACCGCGCCGTCACCATGCGCGGCCTCGCCGAGCGCAACGTCGTCGCCGACCTCGCCACCTGGAACCTCAATTTCAACGCCCAGGGCACCGATCTCGCCGAGGTCCAGGCCAAGATCGAGCGCGACACCCGCGCGATCACCCAGTTCCTCCGCGCCGCCGGCTTCCCGGCCGAGTCGATCAGCGACGGCGGCGGCTCGGTCAACAGCTTCTACGATTCGAACCGCGCCGCCAACGTCTTCACGATCAGCCGCAGCCTCCAGTTCCGAACCACCGACGTGATGCGCGCGCGCCGCGCTTATGCCCGCCAGTTCGACCTGATCCGGCAGGGCGTCGGCCTGCAGGAAGGCTCGTCGATGGTGTACAGCTTCACCAAATTGAATGACGTCAAGCCGGCGATGATCGGCGAGTCGATCCAGGACGCGCGCCGCGCCGCCGAGCAGTTCGCCCACGATTCGGGCGCATCCGTCGGCGCCATCCGCTCCGCCACCCAGGGCTATTTCTCGATCGGCGCCCGCGACGGCGACCCCACCGGCGAAGGCGGCGGCGGCGGCAACGATTCGCCGCTGCAGAAGGTGCGGGTGGTGACGACGATCGAATTCTACCTGAACTGACGGCCACCCTCACCCGTCATTGCGAGGAGCGCAGCGACGCGGCAATCCAGGCGGAGTCTCCGTGATCTGGATTGCTTCGCTCCGCTCGCAATGACGGAAAGGTGAGTCGCTAGCGCGGCGTCGGCGTAGGCGCCGCGGGGGCCGGTACCTCGACCTCGCGCAAGGTCGCCAGGCTTTCGCGGGCCTGGCGGCCGGCGTCGCTGTCGGGCGCGGCCTGGGCGACCTGGCGGTAGAGGCGCTCGGCTTCGGCCATGTTGCCGGCAAGGCCGGCGAGCGTGCCGGCGAGCAGCAGGATGTCGGGGCTGTCGGGAGCGAGGCTGCGCGCGCGGGCGATGTCGGTGCCGGCACGGGCGAGGTCGTTGGCCCGCCGCGCCAGCGCCGCCGACAGATACCAGGCGAAAGGATCGTTCGGAACCAGCGCGAGGGCGCGATCGATCTCGCGACGCGCCGCCGCCGGATCGCCGAGCGCGACCTGGGCGCGGCCGCGGTCGAGATGGACCTCGCCGCGCAATTCGTCGGTGAGGTTCGGAGTCAGCAAGGCGGCGTCGAACGCGGCCAGCGCCCGGGCGCCGTCGCCGGCGGCGACCCAGGCATTGCCCGCCTGGACCCAGAGATCGGCGCGCCGCGCGTCGTTGGCCGCCTCGGCCTCGCGCGCCGCCTGCTCGAAGGCGGTCGCGGCCGGCGCCCAGCGCTCGAGCGCGGCGAGCGCCAGGCCGAGGCACTGGCGCGCGGCGAGGCCGCCGCCCTCGCCGCGCCAGGCATTGGCGGCGGCCGCGGCGGCCTCGGCATCGGTCCGGATCCGGCCGGTGCAGGCGCGGTAGCGGGCTTCGGCGGGATCGGCGGCGGGGGGAGCGGCAGGCTGGGCGGCCGGCGCGGGCCGGCGCGGCGGCATCGGATCGGGCGAGGAGGGCAGCGACTGGACGGCGGCCAGCGCCAGAAGGAAGGGGATCACAGTGACTCCATGAGCGTCGAGACGGTGGCGGTCAGCAGCGCGAGATCGGGCTCGCGCGACAGCCGATGGTCGCCGTGCTTGACGAGCAGCGTCTGGACGTCGGCTGAACGAAGCCGGCGGGCGAGGTCGAGCGACAGAGTCCAGGGCACGTCCGCATCGGCCTGGCCGTGAAGCAGCCGCACCGGGCAGTCGATGGCGATCTCGCCCTCGGGCAGGAGCAGCGCCTCGCCGCTTTCCCAGAAGGCGCGGGTGGTGAGCGTCGGCGCTTCGCCATGAGGATTGGGCTGCTCCAGCCGGCCGTCGCGGCGAATCCTGTCTTTCTCCTCGGCCGAGAAGCCCCAGGAGGTGAAATCCGGCGCCGCGGCGATGCCGACCAGGGCGGCGACCCGCTCGGGCCGGGCGAGCGCGGCGAGCAGCATCAGCCAGCCGCCCATCGACGAGCCGGCCACGACCACCGGACCGGGCTCCGCGACCGCGTCGATCATCGCCAGCGCGTCGTCCAGCCAGCCCGCCAGCGTCTGCGCGGCGAAGTCGCCGCCGCTCTGCCCGCAGCCGGCATAATCGAAGCGCAGCATCGCCCGCCCTCGCGCTTCGGCCCAGCCGGCGAGCGCACCGGCCTTGCCGCCGTCCATGTCGGACGCATAGCCGGGCAGGAAGAGGATCGTCGGGCCGCGGCCCTTCCGGTGGCGGTAGGCGAGCGCGACTCCGTCGCGCTCGAACGTGTCGATCCCGTCCATCGGCGCCGCCTAGCAGCGGCGGCTCAGTCCTTCGAGAAGATTTCCTCGATCGGCAGCCCGAACAGCTCGGCGATCTTGAAGGCGAGCGGCAGGCTGGGGTCGTATCTGCCGGTCTCGATCGCGTTGACGCTCTGGCGCGAGACGTCGAGCCGGTCGGCGAGGTCGCTCTGGCTCCAGTCGCGCTCGGCGCGCAGCACCTTGAGGCGGTTCCTCATCGGCCCTCGCCCCCACCGCGCAGAGCCAGCCAATTGTAGCAGCTGCCGAGCCCGAGGCCGAAGAAGAACAGCACCGCGATGTAGAAGGCGTCGACATGGGCGACGAGCCGCAGATTCTCGAAGAATCCCCAGATCGTCGCCACGGTCAGGGTGAAGCCCGAGGCGACCAGCACCTGGCGGACCAGCAGCATGCGCAGATATTCGTCCTGCTCCTCGACCAGCAGCCGGGCGACCGCCCAGAACACGCCGGCGACCGACAGTCCCGGCAGCAAAGCGAGCAGATAGGCGGGCGGGCCGGTCACGGCGCCGCCGCCGACGAGGCGGATCGCCGCGGCCAGGGTCACGATATAGGCGGCCATCGCCACCGCGACGCGAAGCACGTAACGGCGCTGGGCGGGGTTGCGCGGATATCCCATGTCAAGCTTCCTTCTCAATCAGACAAGGAAGCTTTACAGCACGAGTCGGCCCCTGTCAAGGGACCTATACATTATCCTCCGCGTCACCTCCTCGTGGAGCTCAATTTTCTTTGGCAGCTTGAGCCTCCTCTTTCTTGAGAAAGATGTTGAGATAAAGGCCAAGCTCGCGCAGCCCCTCAGCCGTGATGCTCTTTGGAAAACTCAGTGAAACGTCACCCTCGCTTACGGGGAAGACCGCAGTACGCATGTCGGCCCTGTCCTTCTCCTGCTCGCGATTAGCGAGGCCGGCTAGAAGGGCATCGGGAATCAGTGGACGCTCCTGAGCGGGCGGATTTTTTTGAGCGGCTTCTAACACGGTGATCTCCTCGAGCTTCAGCCCGCCACTGGCTTTGTCAACGAAGACCCACGCGTAATCGTCGCTGAAGCCCAAGACTCGTGCGCCCTCAGGGAACACGTCTTGGCCGTTCACTGTCGCTTGAACGAGATCGCCGACGCTCACCTTAGGCGGGGCCGGATTCTCCTCGGCTTCCGGCTCGTCTTTGTCCAGAGAAGTCGAAGGCTCGTAAAGGCCGATATAAGAGGCTGTCTGCTTAAACTCGTCGAGCAAATCGCGGGCTGCCTCCCTGTTGTAACCCTTCGTGAACATCAGGAAGTGCAGCACTGTCCCATCAGAGGGGAGCCCAGTGCGATACTCTTCATATAAGGACCTGTGAGCGCTGGGAGACAAGGCAACCTCGCGGATGAGGGCACGCTTCTCTGCCTGATCTTCACGCTCATCCAAAATGATGCGCTTCGCCAGATCGCTAACGCGAATGCGTCGGGCGTCGCCCTCGCCCTGTATGTCGATTAGAGCGTAGTATTTCATGGTGGCGATAGATTGCCGGCCTCCGCTGCTCTTGGGGCTATAACCCCATGCGGCGGTCGCAGAACTAAGTGGCGCCCAGTGTGCCGCCTCGTGCTTATAAAGTTTCTGCGCCCGCTCTATCGCCTTATGCACTGGGAAATAGGGGTAGCCTGGGCTCCGCCCTTCCTGCCTCCGCGTCTTCGTCTGTTCCGGTCGCGTCGCCATATCCGCCTCCATGGGGCATATCTAGCCTTCTTAGCCTCGCAACGCAAGCCTGCTTGGAGCAGATGGCTCATCTGGCTATTGCAATTTGACGCCGGATGGACGAGAACGGCGACTCAGCGCATCCTCCGGGTGCGCCGGTCCAGGAAGGAAGGGCTGCCTTTGAGATAGAGCCACGGAGACGGCACGCCGAGAGATGCCGACGCGAAAAGGGCCGACCTAAAGGCCGGCCCTCCCGTTCAACCGGCGGCCAGTGCCGCGCGATCTCGCTGTGGAAGAGGGAGAGTCGCACGTCTGGCCGCCACATTCAAGGGCGCCGGGGCCTCCCCCCGGGATGTGGTTTCGCAGAAGACGATGGGCCTCCTCTATTATCCGAACCCGGGCGAAATCCTGCTGTGTGACTACGGTACCAGTGGAGTTGCGCCAGAGATGGAGAAGCGGCGTCCGGTCGTGATCGTCACGCCTCGCTTGCGGCGGCGAGGCGAGTTGGTCGGCGTGATCCCGCTCAGCACCTCGGCGCCGCAGGAAGTGGAGGATTTCCATTGCCGCTTGGAGCTGGATCATCCGCTTCCTGCCCCATTTGACCGGCCCGTTATGTGGGCGAAATGCGACATGTTCTCGGTCCTGTCGCGCGACCGCTTGGACCGCTTCAAGGCGGGTCGAGGAGAAAAGAGAATCTATGTCGCCGGCAAGGTTACCGCCGATCAGTTGAAGGCGCTCAGGGCAGCGATGCTCTGCGGACTCGGCCTCTCTTCATTGACGATTCATCTCTGATTCTATATATAGAGCGTCATTCCCGCTCTGCTTCGGCATCGGGCTAGGAGACTGTCCGCCCCGGTTTGGGCCGGTCGGGGACAGCGGGTCTCGTGAGCGATACCAAGCAAGTGAGACCGTCAGAAAGGCCCTGCCGCAAGGTGGGGCCTTTCGCATTTCAGCCCCTTTTTCACCTTGGTATATTAAGTGACTGATGTGAAGGGTCCTTTACAAGGCCCGCGCCCTTTCTTGAACCCCCGGCAGCGCCCATCTATGGGCGACCTTCACCACTTTCGAGGAACCGCGCGCCGATGTCCGAACTGCTCTCGATCACGCTGCCCGATGGATCGGTCCGCGAGGTCGAGCGCGGCACCACCCCGGCGGACGTCGCCGCGGCGATCGGGCCCGGGCTGGCCAAGGCGGCGCTGGCGGCGCGGGTCAATGGCGAGCTGCGCGACCTCGCCAGGCCGTTCGAAGAGGATAGCGCGCTCGCCCTGATCACCGCCCGCGACGAGGCCGACGCGCTCGAGCTGGCGCGGCACGATTACGCCCATGTCCTCGCCGAGGCGGTCCAGAACCTTTTTCCCGGCACCCAGATCACCTTCGGGCCGGCGACCGAGGACGGCTTCTATTACGATTTCGCCCCGACGCCCGAGCGCGGCCCGTTCACCGAGGAGGATCTGCCCGCGATCGAGGAGGAGATGCGGCGCATCATCCGCGCCGACACGCCGCTCGTCCGCGAGGTCTGGAGCCGCGACGAGGTCCGCGCCTTCTTCGAGAAGCAGGGCGAGGCGTTCAAGGCCGAATGGGTGATGGAGCTGCCCGCCGACGAGACCATCTCGATGTACCGCACCGGCGGCTGGCTCGACCTCTGCCGCGGCCCCCATCTTCCCTCGACCGGCAGGCTCGATCCCGACGCGTTCAGGCTGACCCGGGTGTCGGGCGCCTATTGGCGCGGCGACCAGAACAACCCGCAGCTGTCGCGCATCTACGGCACCGGCTGGCTCAACCGGAAGCAGCTCGACGCGCATCTCGTCCGGCTCGAGGAAGCGGCCAGGCGCGACCACCGCAAGATCGGCCAGGAGATGGACCTGTTCCACCTCCAGAGCGAGGCCCACGGCTCGGTCTTCTGGCATCCCAAGGGCTATCTGCTCTGGCGCAGCCTCGAAGCCTATCTTCGGCGCCGGCTCGATGCGGCCGGCTATCAGGAGGTGAAGACGCCGCAGCTGATGGATTCCCGCCAGTGGGAGAAATCGGGCCATTGGGGCAAATATCGCGAGAACATGTTCGTCGTTCCCGACGAGATCCCGGGCACCGAGGACGACGGCCCGATCCTGTCAGGGGAATCGGAGCTGATGGCGCTGAAGCCGATGAACTGCCCGGCGCATATCCTCATCTTCCGCCAGGGGATCAAATCCTATCGCGACCTGCCGGTCCGCTTCGCCGAGTTCGGCTGCTGCCACCGCAACGAGCCGCACGGCGCGCTCCACGGCATCATCCGGGTCCGCCAGTTCACCCAGGACGACGCCCACATCTTCTGCCGCGAGGACCAGATCGTCGAGGAGACGCGGGCCTTTTGCGACCTGCTCGATTCGATCTACCAGGATCTCGGCTTCGCCGATTATGCGATCAAGCTGGCGCTCCGGCCCGACAAGCGCCACGGCTCGGATGAGACCTGGGACAAGGCCGAGCAGGATTTGCGCGACGCCGTCCGTCTCGCCGGCCGCGACGGCCCGGAATATCGGTGGGAAGAGCTGCCCGGCGAGGGCGCCTTCTATTCGCCCAAGCTCGAATTCCACCTCACCGACGCGATCGGCCGGACCTGGCAGTGCGGCACCCTCCAGCTCGACTATGTCATGCCCGAGCGGCTCGGCGCTTTCTATATCGGCGAGGACGGGGAGAAGCACGTCCCGGTGATGCTTCACCGGGCGATCCTCGGCACGTTCGAACGCTTCCTCGGCATCCTGATCGAGCATCATGCCGGCCGCTTCCCGCTGTGGCTGGCGCCGGTGCAGGCGGTGGTCGCGACGATCGTCTCCGATTGCGACGATTATGCGCAGGAGGTCGCGGCCCGGCTGCGCGACGCCGGCCTGCGCGTCGAGACCGACCTCAGGAACGAGAAGATCAACTACAAGGTGCGCGAGCACAGCCTTGCCCACGTCCCCTATCTGCTCGTCGTCGGCAAGCGCGAGGCCGAGCAGGGCTGCGTGGCGGTCCGGCCGCTCGGCGAGGACGCGAAGCAGGAGGTGCTCGCCCTCGACGCACTGGCCGGGCGGCTCGCCGCCGAGGCGCTGGCGCCCGACCTGCGGGCCTGAATCGACGCGCGCTTGCACGTCCATCTTTCATTCAGCCGCCTTATTGACTAGGTGGAGCGCTGCTTCACGGCTTCAGGAGAAACGAAGATACGTCCCCCTCTCACCCGGCGTCCCGCCGCACCGCCGCTCAGCGGCCCCCGCTTCAACGAGTTCATTTCCGCGCCCAAGGTGCGCGTGATCGACGAGAATGGCGAGAATCTGGGCGTCATGCTCACCGCCGAGGCGATCGAACAGGCCGGCGACATCGGCCTCGATCTGGTCGAGGTCTCGCCCAACGCCGATCCGCCGGTCTGCAAGTTCCTCGACGTCGGCAAATACAAATATGAGGCCCAGAAAAAGGCCAACCTCGCCCGCAAGTCGCAAAAGACGCAGGAGATCAAGGAGATCAAGATGCGTCCGAACATCGACGACCACGATTATGACGTGAAGATGAAGAAGGTCTTCTCGTTCATCGGCGAGGGCGACAAGGTCAAGATCACGCTCCGGTTCCGCGGGCGCGAGCTCGCCCATGGCGAGCTCGGCATGCAATTGCTCCAGCGCGTCCAGGCCGACGTCGCCGAGACCGCCAAGATCGAGCAGCATCCGCGCATGGAAGGGCGGCAGATGCTGATGGTGCTCGCGCCGAAATAGAGCGCTGCACCTCACTCCCCGTCATGCCAGCGGAGGCTGGCATCCATTCTGACTCGGCATGGACCCCAGCCTTCGCTGGGGTGACGGTGCGGCGTTGAGGGCGTTTTAACTCCGCTCCGGCATAAGAGGGCTTCGCAAGGAGCCCAAGTTTGCCGCGCCAGACCGTCCACCTGATCGCCGCCGCGCGCCCCAATTTCATGAAGGTCGCGCCGCTCTGGCACGCGCTTGCGGCGGCGCCCGATTTCGCGCCGGTGCTGGTCCATACCGGCCAGCATTACGACGCCAACATGTCGGACGAGATTCTCAAGGACCTCGGCCTGCCCGACCCCGACTTCCACCTCGGCATCGGCTCGGGCAGCCATGCCGAGCAGACCGGCCGGGTGATGATCGAATATGGCCGGGTCGCCGAAGCGCGGCGGCCCGACTGGCTGGTCGTCGTCGGCGACGTCAATTCGACCGTGGCGGCGGCGCTGGTCGGCGCCAAGCTCGGTATCCGCACCGTCCATCTCGAGGCCGGGCTGCGCTCGCGCGACCGGACCATGCCCGAGGAGATCAACCGGATCGCGACCGACGCGGTCAGCGACGTGCTGTGGACGCCCTCGCCCGACGCCGACGCCAATCTGATCGCCGAGGGCGTAGCGCGGGCACGGATCACCCGGGTCGGCAACATCATGCTCGACAGCTTCGAATATGCGCGTCCCGCCATTGCCGCGGCCGGCATCCCGGCTGCGCTGGGCCTCGCCGGCCGGCCCTATGCCGTGGTGACCCTGCATCGGCCGTCCAACGTCGACGAGGCGGCGCCGCTGCGCCGCCTCGCCGCCTGCCTGATCGAAATCCAGCAGCGGCTCCAGATCGTCTTTCCGGTCCATCCCCGCACCGCCGCGCGGCTCGCCGAGTTCGGCCTCACCGGCGAGCTCGAAGCGGCCGGCGTCCGGCTGGTCGAGCCGATGCCCTACATCCGCTTCATGAGCCTGGTGACCGGCGCCGCCGCGGCGATCACCGATTCCGGCGGCCTCCAGGAGGAAACGACCTATCTCGGCATTCCCTGTCTCACCCTCAGGGAGAATACCGAGCGGCCGATCACGATCGACCAAGGCACGAATCGCCTGGCCACTCCCGCCAGCCTCGCCGCCCTTCTGGCCGAGGCACTCGGCCGGGATCCGGCGCGCCGGCCGCGTCCCGACCTGTGGGACGGACGGACCGCGGCCCGCTGCGTCACCGACCTCAGGCGCCGTTCCGGCCCCGCCGAACGCGCGACTCGGCGGGCCGCCGCCTGATCCGGAAAGCCAGCATTCCGTAACGGCAGCGGAAGGGTTGCGTTGCAGACTGCAACCATTCTGTTGCGGGTTTGCAATGAATCGTCCCAAACCAACGGGAAACCGCGGGTTTTTGGCTGGCGAAAAGGCCACATTCGGAGTAGCTCTGCCCCAAATAAAAGCCTTTTGGGGAGGGGAATTCATATGTCGAAGAGCTTCTGGCTGCTGTCCGCCGGCCTCACCGCCTTTGCCACGCCTGCTTATGCGCAGGAGGATCAGACCACTCCCACCTCCAGCAGCGGCACCGAAAATGCCGCCGTCCAGCCCACCTACACCACCGAGCCCGACATCGTCATCACCGCCCAGGGCCGCCGCCAGATCCTCCAGGACGTTCCGCTCGCGGTCACCGCCGTCGGCGGCGACGCCATGCAGAACAGCGGCGCTTCCGACATCCGCCAGCTCAACCAGCTCGCCCCGTCGCTGCTCGTCTCCTCGACCGGCACCGAGGCGAACGGCTCGGCCCGGATCCGCGGCATCGGCACGGTCGGCGACAATCCCGGCCTCGAAAGCTCGGTCGCTGTGTTCATCGACGGCGTCTACCGCTCGCGCAGCGGCATCGGCCTCAACGAGCTCGGCGAGGTCGAGCGGGTCGAAGTGCTGCGCGGTCCGCAGGGCACCCTGTTCGGCCGCAACGCTTCGGCCGGCCTCATCCACGTCATCACCCGCCGCCCGGAATTGGGCGAGTTCAGCGGTTATGGCGAGCTGACCTACGGCAATTACGACCAGATCCGCGCCGCCGGCGCGCTCAACGTCCCGCTCGGCGAGACCTTCGCCGGCCGGATCGACGCGGTCTATTCGACGCGCGACGGCTTCTACCGCGTCGTCAACCCGACCGGCGGCACCGAGGGCCGGGTCAACGACCGCGACCGCATCTTCGTGCGCGGCCAATTGCTGTTCGAGCCGAACGACGCGGTCTCGGTGCGGCTGATCGGCGATTACACCAAGCGCGAGGAATCGTGCTGCGGCGCCGTCTATCTCGACCGCGCGACCAGCCCCCGCATCGGCAATCTGAACGAGCCCGCCAATCCCCTCCTCGTCGGCGGCGCGCCCAACCCCGCCGGCAACAACATCATCAACGTGCTGCGCGACCTCGGCCAGCCGCTGGCCGGGTTCAGCAACCCCTACAGCCGCAACATCTATGTCAGCCCGGGCCGCTCCTTTGAGGGCGATACCGAGGATATGGGCATCTCGCTCGAGGTGAACTGGGACCTCGGCGGCGCCAACCTGACCTCGATCACCGCCTATCGCGACTATGAATCGGGCCAGCCCGGCGATATCGATTATGGCACGGTCGACATCCTCTACCGCGCCGCTCCGGGCGTCGTCCGCGAATTCCAGACGTTCAGCCAGGAATTGCGGCTGAACGGCTCGACCTTCAACGGCCATTTCGACTGGCTCGTGGGCGCCTATTTCGCCGACGAGGACCTCACCGTCACCGACAATCTGCGCTTCGGCACCCAATATGGCCGCTTCGCGACCTGCCGGATCATCTCCGGCGGCGGCCTCGCCGGCCTCTATTCGCCCACCAGCCCGAGCTGCGTGGTGCCGGTCGTCGGCCCGGCCACGCTGGCCGGTGCGACCGGGGCGAGCGGCCCCGACATCGTCGCCGGCTTCACCCGGCTCGACAGCCTCAACAATCTCGGCTCGACCCACGACGTCTATGGGCAGAACAGCCGCAATTATGCGTTCTTCACGCACAACATCTTCCACATCACCGACCGCTTGGATTTCACTTTCGGCCTGCGCTACACCAACGAGCGCAAGCGGTTCGATACCACGTTCGGCAACGACAACACGGTCTGCCCCGCTTTGCAGGCGTCGCTGATCGACGACCTGTCGAGCCCGAATGCGACCGCCCGCGCCCTGGCGGGCGCGCTGATCGGGCTTGGCTGCCAAGGCAATTCGACCGCCGAGCTGAACGGCGTCCACATCACCGACCGCCGCAGCGAGGACGAGTTCACCGGCACCGCGGTGCTCTCCTATCGGCCCAATAACGACCTGCTTCTCTATGCGAGCTATTCGCGCGGCTACAAAGCGGGCGGCTTCAACCTCGACCGGTCGGCGCTCAAATCGCCGATCTTCCCGTTCTCCGCCACCCCGGGCGGGGCGCAGGCGCTGGTCGGCAACCTGCAGTTCGATCCCGAGATCAACAACGCCTATGAGATCGGCGTCAAATATTCGCGCGGGCCGATCACTCTCAACCTGGTCGCATTCCGTCAGGATTTCAGGAACTTCCAGCTGAACACGTTCAACGGCACCGTGTTCCTGGTGCAGACGATCAACGGCTGCGACAATCTCATCGGCGGGAGCCTGGCCGACCAGGATCAGAATCTCTCCGCCGCCGGGAACAACTTCAATGCCGGCGCAGCCGCCACCGGCGCCTGCGCGCCCGGCGACGTCACCTATGGCGTCCGCTCGCAAGGCGTTGAGCTCGAAGCCCAGATCCGGCCGCGCCGCGACATGTGGATCAATCTCGGCCTGACCATCGCCGACACCAAGTATCGCGACGATCTGGTCGGCAACGACAGCGGGGCGCCGCTCGATCCGGCGCTGCGCGTGCTGCCGGGCCGCCACCTCTCCAACGCGCCGCGGGTGGTGGGGACGGCGGCGTTCACCTGGACCCCGCGGATCGGCAATTCGGGCTGGACCGGCCTGCTCTACGCCGATGCCCGAGTCACCGACAATTACAACACGGGCTCGGATCTGTTCCCGCAGAAGGAGCAGGACGCCTATGCGGTGATCAACGCGCGCCTCGGCATTCGCGGGCCGGGCCAGCGCTGGGCGCTCGAAGTGTGGGCGCAGAACCTGTTCGACCAGGATTATGCCCAGGTTGCGTTCAACTCGCCGTTCCAGGCCGGCGCGACCGCGGCGCCGTTCGTCGATCCGGCATTCCCCGGCGGCAGGCAGATTTTCTCCGCCTTCCTGGCCGAGCCGAGGACCTACGGAATCACCGGCCGCTTCCGCTTCTGAGCGAGCGATCGAACGGAAAAAGGCCCTCGCCGGAGACGGCGGGGGCCTTTTCCTATGCGGCCTTGCGGCGGCCGGAATCGGCCCCCGGCGCCGCCGCTTTGAGGAGGCGCGCCTGCAGCGCCTTCAGCCGCGCCGGCGCCGCGATCTTGCCGCCGCCCAAATCGGTGAGATAGAAAACGTCGACCGCGCGCTCGCCATAGGTGGCGATGTGGGCGCTGTGGATGACGATCCGCGAGACGTAGATCGCCCGGGCGAGCTCGAACAGCAAAGCGGCGCGGTCGGCGGCATTGACCTCGATCACCGTGTAGCGGTTCGAGGCCTTGTTATCGACGAACGCGGCGGGCTGGATCCGAAACGCTTCGGCCCGCCTGAGCGGCAAGGCGCGCGCGGCGAGCCGGTCGGCGCTGGGCTCGTGGCCGGCGAGCGCCCATTTGACCTCCTCCTCGAGCCGCTTCAGCTGGTGCGGCTCGGCAAACGGCGCGCGCGCGAGGTCCTGGACGAGGAAATTGTCGAGCGCCATGCCGTCCTCGGTGGTGTGGATGCGGGCGTCGATGATGTTGCCGCCGGCGAGGCTGATCGCGCCGGCGATGCGGTAGAACAGGCCGGGCTGGTCCTTGGCATAGACCGAGACCAGAGTGGCGCCGCGCTCCTCCTGGACGGAGGTTTCGACATGGCCGGCCTGGTCGGGACGGCGGTCGGCGGCGTCGAGGAAGGCGGCGTTGCGGGCGATCACCTCGGCCGGCTCGGCGAGCCAGTAGCTGTCCGGCAGCCGCCAGGTGAAGCGGGCGAAGCGACTCTCCTCCCAGCCCAGCGCGGCGGCGAGCTCCTGCTGGGTCGCCGCGATCCGCTCCTTGCGCCCTTTCTGCTTGTGGCCGAGGCGGAGCATTTCCTCGGCGGCGTCGAACAGGGCGCGCAGCAGCTGGTTCTTCCAGCTGTTCCAGGTCCCCGGCCCGACCGCGCGGATGTCGACCACGGTCAGGAGGAACAGGAGCCGCAGGCGCTCGAGGCTGGTCACCCGAGCGACGAAATCCTGGATCGTCTTGGGGTCGGCAAGGTCGCGCTTGAACGCGGTCGCCGACATCAGGAGGTGGCGGCGCACCAGCCACGCCACCGTCTCGGTCTCGGCGTCGGTGAGGCCGAGCCGCGGGCCGAGGGCGAGCGCCACCTCGGCGCCGAGTTCGCTGTGATCGCCGCCGCGACCCTTGGCGATGTCGTGAAGCAGCACCGCGACATAGAGCGTCCGCCGCGAGGCGATCTGGCCGGCGAGGGTGGTGGCGAAGGGATGGTCGCCCCTGAGCAGGCCGCGCTCGATCCGCGAGAGCAGGCCGATCGCCCGGATCGAATGTTCGTCGACGGTGTAGTGATGGTACATGTCGAACTGCATCTGGGCGACGACCCGGCCGAAATCGGGAACGAAGCGGCCGAAGATGCCGGCCTCGTTCATCCAGCGCAGCACGGTCTCGGGGTCGCGGCGGCTGGTCAGCACGTCGAGGAACAGCCGGTTGGCCTCCGGGTCGGCGCGCACCGCATTGTCGATCAGCTTGGCGTGGCGGGCGGCGGCGCGCATCGCCAGTGGGTGGATTTCGAGGCCGTGGCGATCGGCCAGCGCGAACATGCGGATCAGGCGCACCGGGTCCTGGACGAGGAAATCGTCGTCCGGGACAGCGAGCCGGCCGCGATCGAGCATGAAGCCTTCGAGCCGGCCCGGCCGCCGCCTGAATGCGGGAAAGCCGATCCGCCGTCCGCGGCGGGCGAACTTGTCGTCGAGATGGGCGAGGAAGACGCCGGTCAGATCGCCGACCGTCTTCGCGTGCAGGAAATAGTGGCGCATGAAGCGCTCGACCGGCGATTTGCCCGGCCGGTCGGCATAGCTCATCCGCGCCGCGATCTCGCGCTGATAGTCGAAGGTGAGGCGCTCCTCGGCACGCCCGGCGACGAGGTGGAGGTGGCAGCGCACCGCCCAGAGGAAGCGCTCGGCGCGATGGAACTGGCGAAGCTCGTCGGCGGCGAGCAGGCCGACCTCGACGAGCTCGTCGACCTCGCGCAGCCGGTAGGCATATTTGCCGATCCAGAACAGCGCGTGGAGGTCCCTGAGGCCGCCCTTGCCCTCCTTGACGTTGGGCTCGACGACGTAGCGGCTGTCGCCCATCCGGGCATGGCGCTCCTCGCGCTCGTCGAGCTTTTCCTTGACGTAGGCGGCGACCGAGCCGGCGGCGAATTCCTTCCCGAAGCGCGCCGCGACCTCGTCGTAAAGCGCTTCGTCCCCCCATACGTAACGCGATTCGAGGATCGCGGTGCGGATCGTATGGTCGGCGCCGGCGGCGTGGATGAGCTCGTCGACGCTGCGCGTCGAAGGGCCGACCTTCAATCCCAGGTCCCAGAGCAGATAGAGGATCGCCTCGATCGCGCTCTCGGTCCAGGCGGTCGGCTTCCACGGCGTCACGAAGGCGATGTCGACGTCCGAATAGGGCGCCATCTCGCCGCGGCCATAGCCGCCCACCGCCATCAGCAGCAGCCGCTCCGAGGTGGTGGCGTTGCCGCGCGGGTGGAGCCGATGGACGACGAAATCGTGGGCGAGGCGGACGATCTGGTCGGTCAGGAAGGCGTAAGCGGAGGCGGCTTCGGTGCCCGCATAGGGGCGCGCCTCGAGCCGCCGGGCGATCTCGGCGCGGCCGTCGGCGAGCGCCTGCTTGAGGAGGTTGGCGGCGGCCTTGCGGTCGGCGCCGCCGAGCTGCTCGGCGATCGCGCGCCGGTCGATGATCTCGCGGCG
>Ga0068868_100000243_pt1 | contig 36881 bp, 39 predicted proteins | sample KBSMisM42_FD_64660 | JGI IMG/M metagenome (GOLD analysis project Ga0068868, IMG submission 64660) | Miscanthus rhizosphere microbial communities from Kellogg Biological Station, Michigan, USA - KBS Miscanthus M4-2 | ecosystem: Host-associated > Plants > Roots > Rhizosphere > Soil ...
CGCGGGTGTCGTGGGCGAGCTTCTTCACTTCGGCGGCGACCACCGCGAAGCTGCGCCCGGCCTCGCCGGCGCGGGCGGCCTCGATCGTCGCGTTCAAGGCGAGCATGTTGGTCTTGCTGGCGATCGTCTCGATCGAGGAGGAGACCTTCTGGACCTGCGCCATCGCCTCGGCGAAGCCGGCCATGCGCTCGCCCAGCTGGACGACGAGGTCGGTCAGCACCGAGAAGACCTGGATGGTGTCCTCGATCGCGGCGCGGCCCTGGTCGAGCTTGCCGCGCGCCTGCTCGGCGAGCACCCGCGCCTCGTCGGTCGAATCGGAGACCTGGGCCTGGTCGGCGAGCAGGCGGGTGGTGACGTCCTCGAGCCCGTCGAGCATGGCGAGGTTGGCGGAGATGCGCTCGTTGACCCCGGCGACATAGCCGGCGACGTCGCTGCACTCGATCGCCAGCGAGCCGCAATTGCGGGCGACCAGGTTGATCGCCTTGCCGTCCGTCGTCTCGCGCCCGCTGGTTGCCACCGTGAACCCCCGATTTTCGTTCTGCGAAAGGGGCTAAGGGCAATAGGTTGAAAGGACGTTAACCACGCGCGTGCGCTGACTCGGTGGACCGGAATTCATGGACGGGCTTAGATAGGCTCATGAAACGACGGAAGGCCCGATCATGTGAAGATTTCTGGGAGGGGTTAGCCGGGTTCTCCTCCCTCGCCTTTTTGGTGGCCCTTGTGGGCGGGGCAGGCCTGTTCCTGCTGGCCGGGAGCTTCGAAGACCCGGACAGAATTAGGGAATGGGGCCGCGTGGTTATGGGCTCCACGGCGATCTGGATCATCGCCCCGCTGATCGAGGCCCACCGGAGCCGCAGGCGTTAGGATCTAGGATTCCGCTTCCCCGTTCGCCCTGAGCCTGTCTAAGCCTGTCCTGAGCGACGCCGCAGGCGGCGTCGAAGGGGGCTTTCCTTCCTATCGCGCTGCCGCAAGGCAAAAGAGGGCTTCGACAAGCTCAGCCCGAACGGAGTTGGGGCGGACGTGGCGACAGGATGTCACGGCATTTCTCCCCGAAGGCCGGGGTGACGTTGCGGGCTGAACGCAGTACAGCCCGCAACGTCATGTTCTTCTCCTTCGTCGACGAGCTTCGCGCTGCGGGCATTGCCGCCTCGATGAAGGAGCATCTGACGCTTTTGGAGGCGATGGACGCGGACATCATCGCCGCCAGCCCCGAGCAATTCTACTATCTCGCCCGCGCCACCTTCGTGAAGGACGAGGGGCTGCTCGACCGCTTCGACCAGGTGTTCGGCAAGGTGTTCAGGGGGATCGAGGCCAGCTACGGCACCGGTGCCGCGCCCGTCCCCGCGGAATGGCTGAGGAAGGTCGCCGAGCTCTACCTCACCCCGGAGCAGATGGCCGAGATCAAGTCGCTCGGCTCGTGGGAAGAGATCATGGCGGCGCTGAAGCAGCGGCTCGCCGAGCAGCAGGGGCGGCACCAGGGCGGCAGCAAATGGATCGGCACCGGCGGCACCTCGCCGTTCGGCAATTCGGGCTACAATCCGGAAGGCGTCCGCATCGGCGGCGAGGGCGGCCAGGGCCGCGCGCTCAAGGTCTGGGACCAGCGCGCGTTCCGCAATCTCGACAACAAGGTCGAGCTGGGCACCCGCAACATCAAGGTCGCGCTCCGCCGCCTGCGCCGCTTCGCCCGCGAGGGCGCCGCCGAGGAGCTCGACCTCGACGAGACGATCGACGGCACCGCCCGCAAGGGCTGGCTCGACATCCGCATGCGCCCCGAGCGCCACAATGCGGTGAAATTGCTGCTCTTCCTCGACGTCGGCGGCTCGATGGACCCGCATATCCGGCTTTGCGAGGAATTGTTCTCGGCGGCCACGTCCGAGTTCAAGAATCTCGAATTCTTCTACTTCCACAATTGCCCCTATGAGGCCTTGTGGAAGGACAATCGCCGCCGCACCAGCGAGCGCACGCCGACTTGGGACGTGCTCCACAAATACGGCCACGATTACAAGCTCGTCTTCGTCGGCGACGCCTCGATGAGCCCCTATGAGATCACCCATGCCGGCGGCTCGGTCGAGCATTATAACGAGGAAGCGGGCGCCGCCTGGCTGCAGCGGCTGACCAATACCTATCCGGCCGCGGTCTGGCTCAACCCGGTGCCCGAGCAATATTGGGGCTATACCAGCTCGATCCAGGTGGTGCGGACGCTAATGCGGGATCGGATGTACCCGCTGACGCTGGAAGGGCTGGACAAGGCGATGCGGACGCTGAGCCGGAAGGCGTAGATCCTTCGTTCAGCCGCTGCCCGGCCTCGTCAATAGCCCGGCCGGACGACGTGGGGGATTGCGAAGCCTTCGCTCGGCAGGAAGGCGCTGCCGGCAGCGGGGATGTAGCGGGCGCCGATCCGATGCTCGCCCGCGTCAAGGCGCGGGGCTTGCCACGAGGCCCGGCCGCCGGCGCCGAGGCTGACCGGCGCGCCGCTGTCGACGCCGTCGACGGTGAACTGGACGCCGCCCGCCAGGGCGGCTCGGCCGCTCCGCGCCGGCCGGTCGACCGTCGCCGCGAAGGCCGCGCGTCCGGCGTCGTTGCCGCGATCGGGGAGGCTCTCCAGGCGGGTCGCGGTCATGCCGCCGCGCACCCGCTCGACGCGCGCATAGCCCGCAGCGAAGCCGCGATCGCCCGTGGCCCGCACGTCGAACACGCAATCCCGTCTCAGGTTGCGGCCGGCGATGCCGCGGCAGGCCCGCCGCGCCGCCGCTCCGCCCAGCGGCGGGACCGCGGCCCGCCCGGCGACCGCGACGGCTCCGGCTTCGCCCGGCCAGCCGGCCAGCGCGAAGGTGGCGGTCGAGGTGCCGCGCTCATAATCGAACAGGCTGGTGCGGTCGGTCACCCGCCAGGCGTCGGCGAACCTCTGGTAGAGATCGACATAACGCTGATGGGCCGAGCGCGGCCGCCGGCCGAGCTCGCTGCCGTCGGGAAGCGCCGGCAGCCAGTTCCGCCGCGCGATCGTTCCCATGATTCCCTGGTGCGCCGGCGTGTGGGAGACGTCCAGATTGAGGTACCACAGGCTCGCCGCCGGCCAGAGATTGGCGGTCACGGCCAAGGTCGTGCCGTCGGGAAAATCGATCCTGATGCCGTTGTCGGGCAAAGGCGAGAGCCGTCCGCCCGGGCCCAGCGCCAGCCCGTCGGAGCGGAGCACGGTCGGGACGCCGTCCACCCGGAGCTCGAGCGCGGGCGCCGCGCCGGCCGTCGCTTGCGGGCCCATTTGATAGGTGACCCGGTGGTCGTTGACCCGGGCGGCGACCGCCGAATTGAGCGCCACCCCGGCGGTCAGCCCGCTATGGGCGTCGGCGACGGGCGGCAGCGCCGGGAGCGGCGTCTGCCGGGTCTGGATCTCCATCCCGGATTCGCCCCGCAGCGCGACGAATTCGCCCGCGCTCTGGAAGTCGTAGCGTACGCCATTGACGGTGGTGACGTGCGGTTCACCGGTGAGGTGGCTCTCCTGGCAGCCATTGTCGGCGCTGGAGTTGCCATTGCCCGTCGGGGCGTATCTGATCGTGTAGGTCCCGGGACCCATTTTCGGATCCTCGATCATGATATGGTAGGTCGCGGGGCCGCCAAGCTGCAGGCAGCCGACGGGCGTCCCTGTCGTAACCTGGTAGTTCGAGACGGGGCCATGGATCCAGAGGGCTTTGGGCTCGCCGGCGAAGGCTGCCTGGAAGCGGACCCACTGGTCCGCCTCGAGATGGAAGCTGGCGGGGATCCCCGGCCCCACACCGTCCTTGACGGCCGTGACCGTCGTCGACCCGGCCGACGCCGCTCCCGGATTCCACAGCAGCGCCAGGGCCAGGATCGCCGATCGTCCGGCGAACGGACGGAACGCGGTGATTGCGGAATTATTCATCTGAGCCTCCTCGGGCGCGCGCCTGCGCGATCGCCAAATGACTGGCGATCGGTCAAGCTTGCACAGCAACCCGGGAAGTGACTCGTGCCGAGTCGAAAACAGGGTCTATCACTAATTCTGTTCCGAATCAAATAGACCGTGCGCGGCAACTATTGGCGTGTATTACAACTAGTACGCGATGGACGTGAGTTAGAAGAAGATATTATCGCAAGTCTTGGAGAATACGGCAAATTCGCGCCGACGATCGTCGATCCGCTCAGAGGACGAAGTCGCCCGCAGTCAGCGGCGCCGGGGAAGCGACCAGGATCGCGAAGTCCGCCACCCTGTCGCCGTCGATATCGCCGCTCACCTCCCAGCCGCCGTCGGCCGCGGCGACGCGCAATTCGCCCGCCGCGCCGCTGAACGCGGCGGCGCCGACCCAGGTGAAGGCGTCGTCGGCCCACCAGGTGACGGGATCCGCATCGATGCCGGAGAGGTCGATCCGGTCGCCTTCCGCGGCGTTGAAATCGGCGATCAGGTCGCGCCCCGCATCGGCCTCGGCGAAGACGAACAGGTCGGCGCCGCTGCCGCCTTCGAGCCGGTCGGCGCCGGCGCCGCCGGCCAGGATGTCGTTGCCGCCGCGGCCGGACAAGAGGTCGTCGCCCGCATCGCCGATCAGGCGGTTGGCGGCGTTCGACCCGCTCAGCACGTCGGCATGGACGCTGCCCGCGGCATTCTCGATCGAGACGAGGCGATCGACGAAGCCGCCCGCGCTCTCGCCGGCGGTGCCCGTCTGCAGATCGACGGCGACGCCCCCTTCCGCGCCATAATATTCGACAGTGTCGGAGCCGGCGCCGCCGTCGACGCGGTCGCTGCCGGACGAGGCCTCGATCCGGTCGTCGCCGTCGTCGCCGAACAGCCGGTCGTCGTCCGCCTCGCCGTTCAGATAATCGTCGCCGGCGCCGCCGTGCAGCGTATCGCGGCCCGCATAGCCGTAGAGGAAATCGTCGCCGCCGCCGCCGAACAGCCGGTCGTCGCCACCCTCGCCGAGAATATCGTCGTTCCAGGCGCCGCCGATGACGACGTCGTCGCCGCTGCCGCCGTCCAGGAAGTGATGGATCCCGGGGTCGTCCATCGCCGTATCGGGGCCGACGATCCGATCGTCGCCGTCGAGCGTGAAGACCACGGCGCGGTGCGGATAGGCGGCGCCGAGGATGAAGCTGTCGTTCAGCAGGCTGCCGAGCAGAAAGACGTTCTCGCTGTCCGAGGCGGGATAGGCCGAGCCGACCGTTTCGAGGTTGCGCAGCGCAAAGCCGTTGAGCGTGCCGACGCCGCCGGTCCACAGGCCGCTGAGATCGAGCCGGATGCCGACGGTCGAATAAGTGAAGTCGAAGCGGATCGTGTCGAAGCCGCCGAGCCCGTCGACCGCGGCCGGCGCGGTGATCAGGAAATCGTCGTCGCCCTCGGTGCCGGTGATGCCGGCGATGCTCTCGTTCTGGTTTGCCGCTCGCTTTGCCTGTCGTGCCATGAATCGCTCCCTCCCTGAAGGCGGCGGGCTTAGCGAGGCAAGGCTCTCGAAATCGTTGGCATTATTGGTGAATTATTTGCTGGAGCGCTTCGGCCGGCGGTCGCGGATCGACGGGCGCTCGCTCGGCGCCATCTTCGCCATCCGGTCGTAGAGCAGGGCCGCGACCGAGGTCGCCAGGTTCAGGCATTCGTAGGAAGGAATGACGACGAAGCGATGGCAGCGCTTCAGCACCGCCCCGGGCAGCGACCCGTCCTCGGGGCCGAAAACGTAGACCGGCGGCTCGTCGGGCCCGACGGGATGGTGGAAATCGACGAGGCTCTCGGCGCCGGGCCGAAGCTCGACCGCGACCGGGCGGGCGGCGGGCACGGCCTCGCAGATCCGCGCGAGCGGGTCCGGATGGTTGATCAGCACCACGTCCTGGTAGCGGCGCATCCGCTCCTCGCGCGGCAGCCGGGCGCCGAGCGCCTCGCGGATGCGGTCGCCGCTATACCAGACCTGGGCGATCCCGAACGCGCTGGCGAGGCGGACGATCTGGCCGACATTGTGCGGATATTTGGGCAAATGGAGGACGATCGCGGGCGCCGCCGGATCGATCCCGCCGATCCCGCTCGCGGCGCCGCTGCGCCAGATCTCCAGCTCCTCCTCCTCGTCCGCCATCGCTCAATAGCGCAGGAAGCGCCTGCGCTCCTCCGCCCAGGCCCGCTCGTCCGCGGCCGCCGCCGCCTCGAGGTCCGCCGGCGCCGCCGCTTCGTCATCGACCCATTCGCGCAGGGCCGGGCCGCCGTTGATGACGTCGATGGCGAGCTTGCCCAGCTCATATTCGTAAGCAAAGTCGCGCCACAAATCGTAATCGGGCCGCAGCCGGCGGATCGCCTTGAAGGCGAGCGCCTGGAGCCGCCAGGGCCGGAACGCCCGATGGTCGTAGAAGCGGCCTTCCGCGTGGATGTGCACGCCGCTGCACAATTGGCCCCGATGCTTGTGGAAGGTCGGCTCGAAGGAGATTTCGCGCAAGGCGCAGCCTTCGAGCCAGTGCGGCGCGAGCGCACGCATCCCGGCGATCACCGCCCGCGCCTCGATATCCGGCGCCCCGAACAGCTCGAGCGGCCGGGTCGTGCCGCGCCCTTCGGAAAGGGTGGTGCCTTCGAGCATCACCGTGCCGGCATAAGCGCGGGCCATGTTGAGGTTGGCGGCGTTGGGGCTGGGGTTGATCCAGATCCGCTCGTCCGCCGGCCAGCCGAAGCCGGGCGCGGCCGCGGGGTCGTAGCCCGCCATCTCGACGACCCGGTAATCGAGGTCGAGCCCGAGCGTGTCGACGAACCACTGGCCGGCCTCGCCGAGCGTCAGCCCGTGCCGCATCGGCAGCGGCCCGGCGCCGACGAAGCTCTCCCAGCCTTCGCGCAAGCTCAGCCCCTCGATCGGGCGGCCGGCCGGGTTGGGCCGGTCGAGCACCCACACCGATTTGCCGTGCGCGGCGGCCGCCTCGAGGACGTAGCGCAGGGTGGTGAGGAAGGTGTAAATCCGGCAGCCGAGGTCCTGGAGGTCGACCAGCAGGATATCGAACGTGCCCATCGACTGGCCGCTCGGCCGCCTGACCTCGCCGTAGAGGCTGAACACCGGAATGGCGTGGACCGGATCGGTATAGTCCGGCGATTCGATCATATTGTCCTGCTTGTCGCCCCTCAGGCCGTGCTGCGGGCCGAAGGCGGCGCCGAGGTTGAGGCCGCAGCCGGCGAGCGCGTCGAGGCTGTGGGTGAGGTCCTCGGTCACCGAGGCGGGATGGGCGAGCAAAGCGATTCGCCTGCCCGCCAGCGGCGCGCGCAGGGCGGAATCCTCGAGCAGCCGGTCGATGCCGAATTTCATACGGCCGCTGCTGGCGCGAGATCGGCGGCGAAGCAATCCCGATGATGAAAATCGGGCGCCCCGGGCGGATGGGCGAGCGCCCAGTGCGACAGCGCGCCGTCCTCGCCCTCGACGATCGCGGCGAGGCCGATCTCCCAGCTCTCCCGGGGCGCCAGCTCGGGCAGCGGCCCGAGCGCCGCGCGCGCCGTCACCGTGAGCAGCCGGCCCGCGGCCGTCGCCTCGACCGCGGGCGGCACGATCGCCGCCTCGCGCATGCCGCTGCGATAGGAAGCGAAGCGCCAGGCCGCCCACTCGCCCGACGGCGAGAAGTTGAGCTCGACATAGGCCTCGGCCCCGGGGCTGCGCAGGAAGGCCTCGAAGCAGGTCCCCCGCCACAGGTCGCCGGCCCGCGCCGGCGCCCGCGGGGCGGGGATGCGCACTCGCGCGAGGTCGCCCTCGGCGATGAAGGTCAGCGCCAGCCGGCCGCCGCCCAGCCGCGCCGCCTCGGCCCGGATGCGGGCGATCGGCGAGGGCGGCGACGCCGGATGGAGGCTCAGGGCGCGCTTCATGCCCCCTCCTAGGGCATTCCCGCGCCGGCGGGAATCCGGCCGCCGGACTTTGCCGCTTTTCCCCGCCGGTCCGATCGGGCAGGGTGGCGGCTCGATCGCGCGGGAGGGAGGCACGGAAGCATGGCGGGCAGGCCGGGGCGGACATTCTATCGGATCGGCGCCGCGGCCGCGCTCGCCGCCGCCTTCGCCGAAATCTGGATCAACCTCGCCGTCGGCATCGTCGGCCGCGAGGACAATCCGGTCAACCAGGGCTTCTACCTCGTCGTCGCCGCCGCCGCCGCCTGCGCCTTCACCGCCCGCCTCAGCGCCGAGGGCATGGCGCGGGCGATGCTGGCGGTCGCCGGCCTGCAGGCGCTGCTCGGCCTCGCCATCGCCACCGCCCCCTCGACCGCCCGCGACGAGCCGATGGGCGCCCTCGGCGTGCTCCTGCTCAGCGCCGGCTTCACTACCCTCTGGCTGCTCGCCGCCGCCTCGTTCCAGCTGAGCGCGCGCCGGCAGCGCAGCGGGGCAGGGGCTTCCTCATAGGCAGCGACAGCGAGTCGGTGACAGTCACTAGTGACAGTCACTACCCAAAATGGTGACTGTCACGTCGTCCGGATCAAGCCCGGCATGATGAGGAAGGTAGAAGCACCTTCGGGCCCTTGCGAGTCGGTGACAGTCACTAGATCCGCCACCAGCCCCGACCGCGCCGACGCGATGGTCTGGGCGCTCACCGAGCTGATGCTCGCCCCGCAGCCGGCGGAGCCGAGCATCCGCCGCCTCCAGCGCGTGGGCCGAAGGATTGCATCCGATACCGTTCGGGCTGAGCCTGTCGAAGCCCTTGTCCGGCCCACGGATCGACCATCTTCACCCCCCTGTTCTGGAAATCCGCCCTCCTTTGCGCCTTCGCGGCTTCGCGTGAATCAATCTCCCACGCTGGTACAGGCTCGAACGCATGAAAGCTGGTCTCACCCAAAGGCCCAAAGACCCAAAGACCCAAAGACCCAAAGACCCAAAGACCCAAAGAGGAAGAGAGATCCCGGCCTTCGCCGCGATGGCCTCATTGGTCGAGGAACGACCGCATCTTCCTTGACCGGCTCGGATGGGTCAACTTCCCCGGCGCCTTCGCCTGCGAATGGCTGCCGGATCCGCCCGGCCTATCGGAAGGGCCGCCGCGCCGAGAGCTGGAGCCCGGTGTCGCTGCAGGCTCCGAAATCCACGCGGCCCTCAAGAATGTTCGCCCGGACCACACCGCGCAGGGTGACGATGCGGCCCCTGTTCCGCGTCAGCGCCCGACGGTGTCGCAGCGTGTCGATCAGCGTCAGGCAGAGGTCGAGCGGGTGGACGCCTTCGGGCAGCACGCCGCGCGCTGCGGCTTCGGAATCCCACAGGATTCGCGCATGCGAGCCAAAGGCCAGATAGCCCCGCACCCGGACCTCCCGGCCCTCCAGCGCCCGCACCTCGCGCACCACGTCGCTTGGGCGCAAGGCCGCGCCGGCGGGACCGCGAGTCTGGGGCAGGGCCGTACAGGCCGACAGCAATGTCAGCAAAACAAGGGCAGCTCGAAACCGAGCGCGCCGCATCACTGATCCAAAAAGCTCCGCATCTTCCATGGCCGGCTCGGATGCTTCAGCTTGCGCAACGTCTTCGCCTGCGAATGCCTGCCGGATCCGCGCAAGGGTCACCGCCGTCTCCCCGGACTTTCATCCGAAGGTGCATGCCGGTCAAGCTCGGCAGGACGAAGAGGGCAGAAGCACCTTTGGGGCCTTGGGTGAACAATCTCAACAGCCGTCCTCCGCTCGGACGCTTGGAAGGATGTCTCACCCAAAGGCCCAAAGGCCCCAAAGAGGAAGAAGTGAGATCCCGGCCTTCGCCGGGATGACGTCACTGGTCCAGGAAGGAGCGCATCTTTCGGCTGCGCGAGGGGTGCTTCAATTTCCGCAAGGCTTTGGCCTCGATCTGCCGGATCCGCTCGCGGGTCACCGAGAACTGCTGCCCCACCTCCTCGAGCGTGTGATCGGTGTTCATCCCGATCCCGAACCGCATCCTCAGCACCCGCTCCTCGCGCGGCGTCAGTGAGGCCAGCACGCGGGTGACCGTCTCCTTCAGGTTCGACTGGATCGCCGCATCCACCGGGATCACCGCATTCTTGTCCTCGATGAAGTCGCCCAAATGGCTGTCCTCCTCGTCGCCGATCGGCGTTTCGAGGCTGATCGGCTCCTTGGCGATCTTCATCACCTTGCGGACCTTCTCGAGCGGCATGGAGAGGCGCTCGGCGAGCTCTTCGGGGGTCGGCTCGCGGCCGATCTCGTGGAGGATCTGGCGGCTGGTGCGGACCAGCTTGTTGATCGTCTCGATCATGTGGACGGGGATGCGGATGGTGCGCGCCTGGTCGGCGATGCTCCGCGTGATCGCCTGCCGGATCCACCAGGTCGCGTAGGTCGAGAATTTGTAGCCGCGGCGATATTCGAACTTATCGACCGCCTTCATCAGGCCGATATTGCCCTCCTGGATGAGGTCGAGAAACTGAAGGCCGCGGTTGGTGTATTTCTTGGCGATCGAGATGACGAGGCGCAGGTTCGCCTCGACCATCTCCTTCTTGGCGATCCGCGCCTCGCGCTCGCCTTTCTGGACCTGGTTGACGATGCGGCGGAACTCGCCGAGGCTCATTCCGGTGGCCTGGGCGATCTCGGCGATCTCGGTGCGGATGCGCTCGATCGCGCCCTGCTCGACCTCGCAGAATTGGGTCCATTTCTTGTCGATGCCGCAGACCCGCTCGGCCCAGCCCTCGTCCAATTCGTGGCCCATATAGGCTTCGAGGAAGGCGCGGCGCGGCACCTTGTGGCGCTCGGCGAGGCGGAGCATCTGGCCGCCCAAAGTGGTGAGGCGGCGGTTGTAGCTGTAGAGCTGGTCGACCAGATATTCGATCTTGGCGCCGTGGAACTGGACGCTCTCGACCTCGGCGGTGAGATGCTCGCGCAGGCGCTGATACTTGCGCTCGTCGGCGGGGGCGAAATCCTGGCCGGCGCTCATCGAATCCATGCGGTGGACCTGGAGCCGGGCGAACTTCTTGTAGAGGTCGGTGATCGCGGCGAACTTCTCCAGCGCCGCGGGCTTCAGCGTCTCCTCCATCTGGGCGAGGCTCAGCGTGTTGTCCTCGTCCTCCTCCTCGACCGGGCGGGGGGCGCGGCGCTCGACCAGGCTGTCTTCCTCGTCCTCCTCCTCGGGCGGGGCCTCCTCGACCTCTTCCTCCTCCTTGAAGCTGGGGCCGGCGGTGCTTTCGGAAATGGTGTCGTCGTCGGCTTCGGCGCCCTCGACCTGCTCGGGCGTCGGGCCCTTGGAGAGCATCGCTTCCAGGTCGAGGATCTCGCGCAATTGCATGTGGCCGTTGTTGAGCGCGTTCGACCATTCGATGATCGCGTTGAAGGTGATCGGGCTTTCGCACAGGCCCCAGATCATCGTGTCGCGGCCGGCCTCGATCCGCTTGGCGATCGCGATCTCGCCCTCTCTGGAGAGCAATTCGACCGCGCCCATCTCGCGCAGGTACATGCGCACCGGATCGTCGGTGCGGTCGACCGTCTCCTTCTTCTTCTCGAGCACGAAGGTCTCGCCGACCCCGTCCACCTCCTCGACGCCGCTGTCCTGGTCGGCCTGCTGGTCCTCCTCGTCGGCCTCCTCATTCTCGACGATGTTGATCCCCATCTCCGAAAAAGCCGACATCACATCCTCGATCTGCTCGGAGGACATCTGGTCCTGCGGCAGCGCGTCGTTCAATTCGTCATAGGTGATGTAGCCGCGCTTTTTGGCGCGGGCCGTCAGCTTCTTGATCGCCGCTTCGTTGAGGTCGATGAGCGGCGCATCGCCGGTCTCGGGCTTCTCTTCGGTTTCCGCGGTGTTGGTCTTCGCCATCTAACAGCCTTGTATCTGGTCCGTGGCCTTAGTCCCCTTCGGCCTCGAACAATGTCGCCAGCTCCTTGTCGGCTTCGTCGCGCGCCGCCCGGAGCCGTTGCTGCTCGCGGAAGGCATTCTCGTCGCCTTCGTCCTTCAGCCGCGCCGTCGCCGCCGCCAGCGCCGCGTCCAGCCCCGGCCGTGCCGCCAGCGTCTCGATCGCCAGAACGAGATCGCGCCGGGCGCGTTCCGGCTCGGCCTCGCGGCGGGTGAAGGAGAACCCCAAGCTTCGCTTGCGGCCGAGCTCCTCCAGCAAAGGCGCCCCGCCACGCCCGGCCAATATGGTATTGAGGGCCTCGGGATCAAGCTCGGCGTGGGTCATTGCCGATTCGAGCAGCAGGTCGCGGATCCGCGCCGTGCCGGGCTCGGCGATCGGCACGGCGGCGATCGCTTCGGCATGCTGGCCGATCAGCGCCGGGAAGCGGACCAGGCCCTGGAGCACGGCGCGGGCGAGATCGAGGCTCAGGCCGGTGCGGCCGACCGCCTTGGCCTCGGCCGAGGCGGGCCTCGGCGGCGGCACGAAGCGGCCGCCGCCGCCGGGCCGCCACGGCGGGCGCGCCGGGGTCAGCGCGTCGTAGCGCCTGAGGAATTCGGCGCGATACTGGTCGCGGACGTGGCCGTCGGCGATCGCCCCGACATGGTCCATCAGCCGCCGCCTCAGCCCGGCGCGCTGCTCGGGCGTGGCGAGCGGCTCGGCCTCGCGCTCGTGCCGCCACAGCCGCTCGACCAGCGGCTCGGGCGACGCGAGCAGGGCGTCGAGCGCCGCCCGCCCGCCGGCGCGAACGAGATCGTCCGGGTCCTGCCCCGCCGGCAGGGTGACGAAGCCCAGCGAGCGTTCCGGGCCGATCCCGGGCAGCGCCCGCAAGGCCGCGCGCACCGCCGCCTTCTGCCCGGCGGCATCGCCGTCGAAGCAGATGATGGGCGTGGGCGACAGCTTCCAGAGCAGGCCGAGCTGGCCTTCCGTCAGCGCCGTCCCCAGCGGCGCGACCGCCTCGGCGATGCCCGCCTGATCGAGCGCGACGACGTCCATCTGGCCTTCGACGACGATCACCCGCCGGCCGGAGCGGCTGGCCGGCCCGGCCTTGTCGATGTTGAACAGGATCCGGCCCTTGTCGAACAGGGGCGTGTCGGGCGAATTGAGATATTTGGGCTCGCCGGGGCCGAGGATGCGCGCGCTGAACGCGATGCAGCGCCCGCGCGGGTCGCGGATCGGGAAGGTCAGCCGGGCGCGGAAGCGGTCGTACGGCTCCCTCTCCTCCTCCTCCGGGGCGATGAGCAGGCCGGCCTCGATCAGCTTGTCGTTGCCGAACCGCTTGAGCGCGGCCTTCAGCTTGCCGCGCGAATCGGGCGCCAGCCCGAAGCCGAACCGGCGCCGGGTCGCCTCGCCGATTCCCCTTTGCTCGAGATAGGCCCGCGCCGCGCCGCCCTCGACGCCGTCGAGCTGGTCGGCGAACCAGGAAGCGGCCGCCTCCATCACCTCGTAAAGGCCCGCCGCCCGCTCGGCCCGCTCCTGCGCCCTGGGGTCGGGCGCCGGCACCGCCATCCCCGCCTGGTCGGCGAGCTCCTTGACCGCGTCCATGAAGGCGAGCCCGCGCGCCTCGGTCAGCCAGCTGATCGCGTCGCCGTGCGCCCCGCAGCCGAAGCAATGATAGAAGCCCTTCTCGTCGTTGACGGTGAAGCTCGGAGTCTTCTCGTTGTGGAACGGGCAGCAGGCCTTGAACTCCCGCCCGGCCCGCAGCAGCTTGGTGCTTCGGCCGATCAGCGCGGAGAGCATCGTTCGCTGGCGAAGCTCGTCGAGAAAGGCTGGGCTCAACGTCATTTCGTGCAAGCCCCGGTTTCGTTCGTCCCGAGCGTAGTCGAGGGGCGCTCGTGAGGCGGCCGGGCGAAGTAGCCGACCCGCTCCCAATCGCCCGCGATCAGGGCCTCCTTCTTGGCGCGCGACCAGTTCTTGACGCGCCGCTCGAACGCCAAGGCTTCGTAGCGGCTGCCCGCCCAATCGCACCAGACGAGCTGCACCGGCCGGCGCCTTCGCGTCCAGTCGGCCGCCAACCCCTGCTCGTGCTCCGCCAATCGTTTGTCGAGATCATCGGTGTGTCCGGTATAATAGGAGCCGTCCCGGCAGCGAAGGATATAGACCCAGAATTGCATCATCACCGTGCCAGCGCCCCTCGACTTCGCTCGGGACGAACGAAGCCTGGCCTCGCGCTCATCACGACAGCCGCGCCTTCACCGCCGCGCTCGCCTTGGCCATGTCGGCTTGGCCGGCATGGCGCTCGCGGAACAGCGCCATCACCCGCCCCATGTCCTTCACGCTCGCGGCGCCTGTCTCGGCGACGATCTCCTCGACCGCCGCGGCCAGCTCCGCCTCGTCCATCTGCCGCGGCAGGAATTCCTCGATCACCGCGATCTCGGCGGCCTCCGCCGCGGCGAGCTCGGCGCGGCCGCCTTTCTCGTACATCGCGATCGATTCGCGGCGCTGCTTGACCATCTTCTGCAGCACCTCGGTGACGAGGACGTCGTCGGCGGGCGGATCGGCGGCGCCGCGCAGCTCGATGTCGCGGTTCTTGAGCGCCGCCTGGACGAGCCGCAAGGTGCCGGTGCGCGGCTTGTCGCCGGCCTTCATGGCGCCGGTCAGCGCCGTCTTGATCTGATCGCGAATCATGGCTCTCGGGACGTTCGGCGGGAAACCATCAGCATAGCCGGGCGCTTGGTCTTTTAACAGATTGACGATGATGCGGCGCCTCTCTAGCGGTCGAGCCTTAGCGACATCGCCGCCGCACGAGAAGGATGCCCGCCGCCATGGCTGACGCCACCCCCAGACCTGCGCCTGAAGGGGCAACGGCCGTGCTGGTGCTGGCCGACGGCTCGGCGCTCTGGGGCCGCGGCTTCGGCGCCGAAGGGGAGGCGGTGGGCGAGGTCTGCTTCAACACCGCGATGACCGGCTATCAGGAGATCATGACCGATCCCTCTTACGCCGCCCAGATCGTCGCCTTCACCTTCCCTCACATCGGCAATGTCGGCGCCAATTACGAGGATCTGGAGGCGGACAATCCGTTCGCTTTGGGCTGCGTGGTGCGCGAGGACGTCACCGCGCCGAGCAACTTTCGCGCCGTCCAGGGCTTCGCCGATTGGCTGCGCGCCAACGGCCGCATCGGTCTTGCCGGCGTCGACACCAGGGCGCTGACCCGCAAGATCCGCCGCGAAGGCGCGCCCAACGGCGTCATCGCCTATCGCGCGGACGGCAGGTTCGACGTCGCGGCGCTGCTCGCCAGGGCGCGCGCCTGGCCGGGGCTCGAGGGCATGGACCTCGCCAGGGAGGTTTCGTGCCGGCAGATGTATCGCTGGGCCGGCGGCAAATGGCGGCTCGGCGAAGGCTATGAGGAGCGCGCGCACGACGAGGCGCTGCCCCACGTCGTCGCCATCGACTACGGCTCCAAGCGCAACATCTTCAGGAACCTCGCCGAGGCCGGCGCCCGGGTCACCGTCCTGCCGGCGACGGCGACGTTCGAGGAGGTGATGGCGCACGCCCCCGACGGCATCTTCCTCTCCAACGGCCCCGGCGACCCCGCCGCCACGGGGGAATATGCGGTGCCGGTGATTCAAAAGCTGCTGGAGACGGGCAAGCCGCTGTTCGGCATCTGCCTCGGCCACCAATTGCTCGGGCTGGCCGTAGGGGCGCGAACGACAAAGATGCACCAGGGCCATCGCGGCGCCAACCACCCGGTCAAGCGCCTCGCCGACGGCCGAGTCGAGATCACCAGCATGAACCACGGCTTCGCCGTCGAGGCCGACAGCCTCCCGGCCAATGCGCGGCCCACCCACATCAGCCTGTTCGACGGCAGCCTCTGCGGCCTGGAGCTGACGGACAGGCCGGCCTTCAGCGTGCAGTACCACCCCGAGGCGAGCCCGGGGCCGCAGGACAGCGCGTATCTGTTCGAACGGTTTGCGAGGATGCTCTGATGGCGGACTCGCCAGATCTCTCCCGAAATCTCCTGTTCGTTCTATCGCGGGTTCACGATCATACGACCCAGTATGAGTGGATGACGTTCGCCGAGGTGATCAATTCTCTTGCCCACGTGCAATTCGTAGGCAGCGCGGTCCCGGGCCACAGCGTTGCAGACATTGAAAGCGTGTTAGAGAGATTTTACGGAAATGGGCTCATCACGAAGATGGCCGATAAGCCAATCCGCGCCACTGCAGTCCAACTGACCGACGAGGGCTTGCACGAGTTTTATCGCACAAGAGCCCCGGCCGATGCCACCGTAGATAGCAGTCGGTGGACTGGCATATCTTCGGGCCCACGATTAGACTCCGAGCGTCTCAGCGCTTTGGTAGCCCTTCTGAAGGGTGTCGAGCGTGATCTGGACCGGGCCAACCTCGGGAACACTGAGCGGGCGCAAGCGCTCGCGTATTTCAGCGCCATTCGCGCCCTAGCCGAGGCGCCTGAGCCGCCGGTTGACCTGATTTGGCAATTGGTCGAACGCGCAAGTCAGATCGCAGGAGTTGCTGCCCTCTTCGTCTCTATTATTGCCCTGTTCAAATAGATGCCGCGCCGCACCGACATCTCCTCGATCCTCATCATCGGCGCCGGGCCGCCTCCCTCTCCCCGGCGGGGAGAGGGTTGGGGTGAGGGGGCTCGGCGGCTGAAATCAGGCGCTGCGGTTTCGCGCGACCGCCAGCTCCTGCCGGATCGCTTCGAGGACGCCGTCGGTGTTTTGCAGCACGTCGTGGTTCCAGAAGCGCAGGACCCGGTAGCCGTAGTTTTCGATGATCGCGGTCCGCGCCGCGTCGCGCGTCGCCTCATGCTGCCCGCCATCCAGCTCGATCGCCAGCCGCGCGGTGCGGCAGGCGAAGTCGGCGACGTAAGCGTCGATCTGGAGCTGGCGGACGAACTTTTCACCGTCGAGCCTGCGGCCGCGGAGGTGAAGCCAAAGGCGCTCTTCGGCGTCGGTCTGGTCCGCCCGCAGCTTGCGCGCGATCGGCGTCAGCCGCTTTCTCGCCACCGCAGAACCCCCTCACCCAACCCTCTCCCCGACGGGGAGAGGGCTTCAGCTGGTTTCTCGCTCGTTGCCCTCCCGCCATGGAAACTCGATTTCCACTCCCGGCCGGGTCATTGCGATCAACTTGTGCACCCAGTCGTCGCCCCACTCCTCTTTGTCTGTCGAGTCGGCGGGCGGCGCGCTGGGCTCGGTAGGACCACTAAAGCCCGCACGGTCCTCTTCAACCTTGTTCCTTGCCTTGCGCTCCATCGCGACGCCGTTTCATCGATTTCCACGCAGACATACCACAAGAGTCAATCATAACCAATGCCCAAGCGCACCGACATCTCCTCCATCCTCATCATCGGCGCCGGCCCGATCGTCATCGGCCAGGCGGCCGAGTTCGATTATTCGGGGTCGCAGGCGGTCAAGGCGCTGAAGGAGGAGGGGTATCGGGTTATCGTCGTCAACAGCAATCCGGCGACGATCATGACCGATCCCGAGCTTGCGGACGCCACCTATGTCGAGCCGATCACGCCCGCTTATGTCGCTGCGATCATCGAGAAGGAGCGGCCCGACGCGCTGCTGCCGACGATGGGCGGGCAGACTGCGCTCAATACCGCGCTGGCGCTGTGGAAGGACGGCACTCTCGACAAATATGGCGTCCAGCTGATCGGCGCCGACGCCGAAGCGATCGAGAAGGCCGAGGACCGGCTCAAATTCCGCGAGGCGATGGACCGGATCGGCCTCGCCAGCCCGCGCTCGGCGATCGCCCATTCGCTCGATGACGCCATGGCGGCACTGGACCAGGTCGGCCTGCCGGCGATCATCCGGCCGAGCTTCACCCTCGGCGGCACCGGCGGCGGCATCGCCTACAACCAGAGCGAGTTCGCCGAGATCGTCCGCGGCGGCCTCGAAGCCAGCCCCACCCATGAAGTGCTGATCGAGGAATCGGTGCTGGGCTGGAAGGAATATGAGATGGAGGTGGTTCGCGACCGCGCGGACAACGCCATCATCATCTGCTCGATCGAGAATGTCGATCCGATGGGGATCCACACCGGCGATTCGATCACGGTCGCGCCGGCTTTGACCCTGACCGACAAGGAATATCAGATCCTGCGCAATGCCAGCATCGCGGTGCTTCGCGAAATCGGTGTTGAAACAGGCGGTTCCAACGTGCAGTTCGCGGTCAATCCGAACGATGGCCGGCTCGTCGTCATCGAGATGAACCCGCGCGTCAGCCGCAGCTCGGCGCTCGCCTCCAAGGCGACCGGCTTCCCGATCGCCAAGGTCGCCGCCAAGCTCGCGATCGGCTACACGCTGGACGAGATCGGCAACGACATCACCGGCGTCACCCCCGCCAGCTTCGAGCCGACCATCGACTATGTCGTCACCAAGATCCCGCGCTTCGCCTTCGAGAAGTTCAAGGGCAGCGAGGCTTTGCTTTCGACCTCGATGAAGTCGGTCGGCGAGGTGATGGCGATCGGCCGCTCGTTCCACGAGAGCCTGCAGAAAGCGCTGCGCGGGCTGGAGACCGGGCTGATCGGCCTCGACGGCGTCCGCGAGCTCTACGGCGCCTCGAAGGAGGAGATCGAGGCGGCGCTCGCCCTGCCGAGCCCGGACCGGCTGCTGGTCGCGGCCCAGGCCCTGCGCGAAGGCCTCGCCGTCGCCGAGGTCCAGGCGATCACCCGCTACGATCCCTGGTTCCTCGAGCGCATCGCCGAGCTCGTCGCCGAGGAGGAGGCGATCTGCCGGCGCGGCCTGCCCCGCGACGCCGAGGCCTTGCGGCGGCTGAAGGCGATGGGCTTCTCCGACCGCCGGCTCGCCGAATTGAACCTCAAATCGGCCCATGTCGCGGGCGAAGGGGTGAAGACACGGGCGCGCTCCTCCGGCCTGCTCCACGACGCGGTCAAGGCGATGATCGGCGCCACCACCGAGGAGGAGGTGCGCGCGCTTCGCCACCGGCTCGGGGTGCGGCCGGTGTTCAAGCGGATCGACACCTGCGCCGCCGAGTTCGAGGCGAAGACGCCCTACATGTATTCCACCTACGAGGCGCCGAGCTTCGGCGCGCCCGAGGACGAGAGCCAGCCCTCGGACGCCAGCAAGATCGTCATCCTCGGCGGCGGGCCGAACCGGATAGGGCAGGGGATCGAGTTCGACTATTGCTGCGTCCACGCCGCTTATGCGCTCAAGGAGGCCGGCTATGAGACGATCATGGTCAATTGCAATCCGGAGACGGTATCGACCGATTACGACACTTCGGACCGGCTCTATTTCGAGCCGCTGACCGTCGAGGACGTGCTCGAGATCCTCCATGTCGAGGGCTCGCGCGGCACCCTGGCCGGGGTCATCGTCCAGTTCGGCGGCCAGACGCCGCTGAAGCTCGCCGCGGCGCTGGCGAAGGAGGGCATCCCCATCCTCGGCACCTCGCCCGACGCGATCGACCTTGCCGAGGACCGCGAGCGCTTCGCCGGGCTGGTCGACCGGCTCGGCCTCCGCCAGCCCGCCAACGGCATCGCGCGCAGCCGCGACGAGGCGATCAAGGTCGCGGCGCGGATCGGCTATCCGGTGCTGACCCGGCCCTCCTACGTGCTCGGCGGGCGGGCGATGGAGATCGTCGATTCGCCCGAGCAGCTCGACGATTACATCCACACCGCGGTCAAGGTGTCGGGCGACAGCCCGGTGCTGATCGACCAGTATCTGAGGGACGCGATCGAGGTCGATGTCGACGCGATTTGCGACGGCACCGACGTCGTCGTCGCCGGCGTCATGCAGCATATCGAGGAGGCCGGCGTCCATTCCGGCGACAGCGCCTGCTCGCTGCCGCCCTACAGCCTGAAGGCCGAGGTGATCGGCGAGATCGAGCGCCAGGCCGAAATGCTGGCCAGGGCGCTGGGCGTGGTCGGGCTGATGAACGTCCAGTTCGCGGTCCGCGACGACATCGTCTACCTGATCGAGGTCAATCCGCGCGCCAGCCGCACCGTGCCGTTCGTCGCCAAGGCGATCGGGGTGCCGGTCGCCAAGCTCGCCGCGCGGGTGATGGCCGGCGAGAAATTGGCCGATCTGCCGCCGATCCCGCGCGACGTCGCCCATATCGCGGTCAAGGAGGCGGTGTTTCCGTTCGCGCGCTTCCCGGGGATCGATCCCGTGCTCTCTCCGGAGATGAAGTCCACCGGGGAAGTGATGGGGATTGCAGGTGATTTCCCGACAGCCTTTTTGAAGTCGCAACAGGGCGCCGGGCTCGATCTGCCGGGCTCGGGGACGCTGTTCGTCTCGGTCAAGGACAGCGACAAGCCGATCGTCCTGCCGGCGGTGGAGGCGCTGATCGGCCTCGGCTTCACCGCCATCGCGACCGGCGGCACCGCCGACTATCTGCAGCGGCGCGGGCTCGACGTCGCCCGGATCAACAAGGTCGCGCAGGGGCGGCCGCACATCGTCGACCGGCTCAAGGACGGCGGCGTCGACATCATCTTCAACACCACCGAGGGCTGGCAGAGCCACAAGGATTCGGCCTCGATCCGGGCCTCGGCGGTGACCCAGAAAATTCCCTATTTCACCACCGCGGCCTCGTCGGCGGCGGTGGCGCGGGCAATCGCGGTGATGAAGGCGCAAAGCCTTGAAGTACGCTCGCTCCAGGACTATTATTCCGCCTCCAGAGCATGATCCCGCACAATCTAGGCCGAGATCAGGCGCTGCCCGGGCAGCGTCCGCTCACCAGGTTTTGACTATGTTTTGACGAAAGGCACTTGTGAAATGGCAACGGTCGACAAGCTGCCGATGCTGGCCGAGGGCTATGAGAAGCTCCAGACCGACGTCCGGCACCTCAAGACGGTCGAGCGGCCGGCGATCATCGACGCGATCGAGGAAGCGCGCGGCCATGGCGATCTTTCCGAGAACGCCGAATATCACGCCGCCAAGGAGCGGCAGGGCCAGGTCGAATCGCAGATCGCCGATCTCGAGGACCGGATCAGCCGGGCGATGGTGATCGATCCCAAGACGCTGTCCGGCGACAAGGTGATCTTCGGCGCCACCGTCCATCTGCTCGACGAGAACGACAACAAGATCAAATATCAGATCGTCGGCGAGACCGAGGCCGACGCCAAATCGGGGCGGATCAGCTACGCCTCGCCGCTCGGCCGGGCGCTGATCGGGCGGATGAAGGGCGAGGAGGTCGAATTCTCGGCCCCGTCCGGCGACAAATATTACGAGATCCGCAAGATCGAGTTCCGATAGGGTCCGCACTCGGGGCCGGAGGCGGTCGTGACAGGTTGGCATTTGTTGTCCGGCAAGGAGCGAGGAGGGAGCGATGCTAAACGCATCGTGACCGACGCTGCGACGCCGTCCGGGCGGCAAAGGACAGCCCGCCGCTTCGCGGTCGGCCGGAGAAGCCGGCTGGGGGCGTCGAGCGCCTCGGACGGGTATCCTGACCCGCCCTTCGGCCAGAATGGGGCCCCAATCGCGCCGCCCGGGGGACGGCGCAGCCCCATTCTCCTTCCCAGCCGGCTTCTCCGGCCGATCCCGGCCACCTCCGGTCCCGAGTGCGGGCCCTAGGGGCGCGGATGCAGCCGCCGGCAAGCTGGGCCCAGGCCCGCCTCACCCTCGCCCTCGCGGCGCTGACCGCGGCCGCCTGGCTGCTCGCCAACCTGCTCGGCCTGCAGGACTGGGCGGAAGGTTGGGGCGGCTTCGTGCCCTCCCGCTTCGCCGGCGGCGGCGAGCTCGCGCACGCGCCGTTCTGGCTGAGCCCGCTGACCGCGACCCTGGTCCATGCCGGCTTGCTCCATCTCGCCTTCAACCTGCTGATCCTGGTGTTCTGCGGCCGCCACGTCGAATGGGTGCTCGGCGCCGCCGCGACCGCTTTGCTCTACGTCGCCGGCGCCTATGCCGCGGCCGCCGCGCAATATCTCGCCGATCCCCAGGCGCTGGCGCCGATGGTCGGCGCCAGCGGCGCGATCTCGGCGGTGCTCGGCGCCTATGCGGTGCTGTTCGGCAAGAACAAGGTGAGGATCGGCGGCCGGCGCCTGTCGCTGGCGCTCAACGCTTTGTGGCTGCTCGCCGCCTGGATCGGGCTCAACCTCCTGATCGGGCTGATCGTCAGCGGCGGCTTCGTGCCCGGCACCGGGCCGGCGATGAAGATCGCGGTCGCCGCCCATATCGGCGGCTTCGTCCCCGGCCTCATCCTCGCCATCCCGCTCTTGAAGTTCCGCTACCGCAAGGCCTGACGGCTGGTCAGGGTTGCGCGTCGGGCTCGAGCAGGCGGTGGAGGTGGACGACGACATATTTCATCTCGGCGTCGTCGACGGTGCGCTGGGCCTTGCCGCGCCAGGCGTCGAGCGCGCTCGCATAATCGGGATAGAGGCCGACCATCTCGACCGTGTCGAGGTCGAAATCGAGCCCGCGCGGGTCGCTGACCCGGCCGCCGAAGACGAAATGCAGCCTGCTGGGGACAGTCACTTGTGACTGTCCCCTAAGCCTTGCCGCCGACCGCGTCGACGACCGCCTCGCCGACCTTCTGCGCCGCCCTCGCGCGGATCTCCCCGATCTGGCTCTTGCCCGCGTCGATGCCCTTCTGGGCCGTCTCGCGCGCCGCATCGGCGAGCCGGCGGCCGGGCTTGCCGAGCAGCTTCTGCTCACCCTCGCTGCGCGGCAGCAGAGCGGCGGCGAGCGCGCCCAGCGCGAAGCCGCCGATCACCGCCGCGGCCGGATAGACGGCGAGCTGCTCGCTCGCCTGGCGGGTCACCGAGGTCGCCCGCTCGCGCGCCGCCTCATAGGCCGAAGTGGTGCGCTCGCGCGCCGCCTCGAAGGCCTCGGCGGCACGATCGCGGACGGGACGATTGTCGTTGGAAGCCATCAGCTCGCTCCTTCACGTGACGCTCAACTCCGCGCCCTCGTCTTCGTTGCCTTCCCCCTCTCCCGACATGAGGCGGCTGACCGCGCGTTTCAGCGGCTGGCGGGCGAGAAACACGGCCAGCGCCCCGACCGCCAGCGAGACCGCCTTGGGCCGGCTCTTCACCGCCTGCAGCGCGCCCTCGGCGAGATCGGCGCTCTTGTCCTTGACCCCGTCCCACGCCTCGCCGGCGAGATTGCCGGGGCTGAGCCGCTCCTGGACCGCGGCGAGGGTGCGCTCGAAACGCTCTTTGGCGCGGACCGCCTCGCGCTTGGCCTGCTCGATCCGGGCCGGGCCGCTCATTGGCCGCCGCCCCGGTCGATCGCCTGCTGCTCGGCCTCGTCGCGGGCGAGCCCCTTAAGGCCGGCCGTGCCGAGGCGGATCAGCAGGTAAGCCGTCGCCGCGAGCAGGGCCGCGACCAGCAGGCCGGCGAGGATCGGGCTCATCAGCCGGGCAAGCTCGATCACCGCGCCGAGCACCAAGGCGGTCACCGCGGAGAGCAGCAGGACCGCGCCCGCGGCGAGCAGCGCCAGCGCCCGGCCGGCGCGCTGCGCCCGATATTCGGCGATCGCCCGGAGCAGCTTGAGCTCGGCTTCCGCATAGGAGCGGCCGTCGTCGACCAGCCGGCCGATCAGGTCGCCGATCGATTCCTCTTGGCGGTCCTCGCCCCCGGCGTCCAAGCTCAGCCCTCGCGGCCGCGGCCGTCGTCGAGCCCCGCCTTGATCACCCGGATCAGGGCGAAGCCGGCGACCGCGGCGATGCCGATCGCCACCGCCGGGCTCTTGCGCACGAAGTCCCTGGTGTCGTCGAGGATGTCGTCGACGCTCTTGCCGCGGATCCGGCCGGCAAAGCCGGCGACGGCGTCGGCGGCGCGGTGGGCGTAATCGCCATAATCCTCGCCGAGCCGCTCATCGACCGACTTGGCCGCGTCGTTGATCACCTCGCTGAAATCCTCGAGCAGGCCGGTGACCTTGCCCTTGCTTTCATCGGCATAGCCGCGGACCCGCTCGGCCGCCTGGCCGCGCAGGCTGGTCACCTGGTCCTTGACTTGGCTGACCAGCCGGTCGGTGCCCGAGCCGCCGCTGCGGCCGGCCCTGGCGACGAAGCCGGTGCCGGCCTCGCTGCCTTCGGCGGATGCGCCGCGGACGACATGATCGGTGCCTTCGGGCAATGCGGGCTGACGGGGGGCCATGGTCGTAATCTCCACTGTTGCGAACGAAACCCTGTTCGCCCTTTCAAACACCTGCCGCGCGGCGCCGTTCCGCCGCTGCCGTCGGAAAGTTGCAAGCGCCGCGCTGCGCCGATATTCGCGCCCTTGTTCCCTACATAGTTCATCACGAGGCCGTAACAAGATGACCGCCATCGCCCATGTCCACGCCCGCCAGATCCTCGACAGCCGCGGCAATCCGACGGTCGAGGTCGACGTCCGGCTCGATGACGGCAGCTGCGGCCGGGCGGCGGTGCCTTCGGGCGCCTCGACCGGCGCCCACGAGGCGGTCGAGAAGCGCGACGGCGATCCCGGCCGCTGGCTCGGCAGGGGCGTTGCGCAGGCGGTGGCGGCAGTCAATGGCGAAATCGCCGCTGCCGTCGCCGGCCGGGCGGCCGAGGACCAGGCCGGCCTCGACTCGGCCCTGATCGCGCTCGACGGCACCGCCAACAAGGCGCGCCTCGGCGCCAACGCGATCCTCGGCGTCAGCCTCGCCTGCGCCAGGGCGGCCGCGGCGGCGCAGGGCGTGCCGCTCTACCGCTCGGTCGGCGGCGCCGGCGCGCGCACCCTGCCGGTGCCGATGATGAACATCCTGAACGGCGGCGCCCATGCCGACAACCGGATCGATTTCCAGGAGTTCATGGTGATGCCGGTCGGCGCGCCCACCTTCGCCGAAGGCCTGCGCTGCGGCGCCGAGATCTTCCACACGCTGAGGAAGGGCCTCGCCGAGGCCGGCCTGTCGACCGCGGTCGGCGACGAGGGCGGCTTCGCCCCCGATCTCGGCTCGGCCCACGACGCTCTCAACTTCATCATGCGCTCGATCGAGCGGGCCGGCTACACGCCGGGCGGCGACGTCGTCCTCGCCCTCGATTGCGCCGCCACCGAATTCTTCAGGGACGGCGCCTACAAGATGGACGGGGAGGGGGCGACCCTCACCCCGCAGGAGATGGCGGCCTATCTCGCCGAGCTCGCCGAAGCCTATCCGATCGCCTCGATCGAGGACGGCATGGCCGAGGACGATCTCGAAGGATGGAAGCTGCTCACCGACCGGCTCGGGACTCGCGTCCAGCTGGTCGGCGACGATCTGTTCGTCACCAACAAGGAGCGCCTCGCGATGGGGATCGAGCGCGGCCTCGCCAATTCGATCCTGATCAAGGTCAACCAGATCGGCACCCTCACCGAGACGCTCGAAGCGATCCAGGTCGCGCGCAATGCCGGCTACAGCGCGGTGATGTCGCACCGCTCGGGCGAGACCGAGGACACCACCATCGCCGACCTCGCCGTCGCCACCAATTGCGGCCAGATCAAGACCGGCAGCCTCGCCCGCTCGGACCGCACCGCCAAGTACAACCGGCTGCTCAGGATCGAAGAGGAGCTCGGCGCGGGCGCGATCTATCCGGGGCGCGGCGCGCTGCGCTTTAGCCACGACCGCTCATCCTGAGGAGGGACCGAGCTTGTCGAGGGCCCGTCTCGAAGGACCGTCCTTCGAGACGCCGCTTCGACTTCGCTCAGCGGCTCCTCAGGATGAGCGGGGTGGCCATACCCGCGTCCTCAACGGCTCGACTCGCCGATCCCTCGATCTAGCGTATTTTCACTGCTTCCGGCTCAAAACGCTTGATTCCCCGCCGAATTGCTGATTCTGTGACGGCGCGATGACGGCGGGGCGCAATCCATTGGTGCTGATCCGGCGCGCGGCCTGGCCGGCCGCGGGCATGCTCGTCATCGCCTATTTCCTCGGCGCCGCGATCATCGGCGAGAACGGGGTCATGGCGTGGGGCGATTATCGCCGCGCCAAGGCCGCCCAGGGCGCCCGGCTCGCCCAGCTCGAGGCCGAGCGGGCGCGGCTCGCCCACCGCGCCCGCCTGCTCGATCCCGCCCATGTCGATCCCGACCTCGCCGACGAGCTGGTCCGCCGCGATCTCGGCGTCGTCCGCCCCGACGAGGTGATCATCCCGATGGACGAGGCGCCCCGCGCGCGCCCGGCCTCGGCTCCCGCGCAGCCCTGACCGGACAGGGGACAGTCCCCCTATTAAGGCTGCCGTCATTCCAGCGAAGGCCGGAATCCCATTTCCGCCTTCCTTCTTCGCGAAGACGCGAAGGAGAAAAAGATTGCGGCTTTCGCTGGAATGACGGGGTTTGGGAGTCCTCTCCCTTTACTTTTGTTCCTTTTATGTTCTAATCGCGGGATGACCGGTCTGCCCCCGATCCGCGCCCCCGAGTCGCCGCCCGAGCCCGGCTTCGCGCCGGTGCCGCTGCGCTATCGCCGCGACGGCTGGACCCCGCATCTGCAGGCGGCCTTCGTCGCCGAATTGCGCCGCACCCGCTGCGTGCTCGAATCCTGCCGCCGGATCGGCCGTTCACGCGAAAGCGCCTACCGGCTCTACCGCCATCCCGCCGCGGCCGGCTTCCGGCAGGCTTGGGACGCCGCGCTCGGCGGCGCTTCGCCGCTGTCAACTTCCGCGCCTCTGTCAACTTCGGCAGCGCCGTCAACTTTCGCTGCCGCGCAGGGGGCGGGGCAGGGGCCGGCGCCCGCTCCTGCATATCCTCAACTTCATTCAACTTCGCCGTCAACATCGGCGCCCCGCGCCGCTGCGCTCCATCGCCGGTCGCCTTATTCGGCGAGAACGCTGCTTCGGCTCGAGCGGGAGCGCCAGCGGCTTGAGCGGCAGCAGCGCCGCGAGGCGCGCGGCGCCATGTTGCGCGCTCCCGCGTTTGCCGCCATAGAGCCGCAGCTTTTCAACTTCGGGAGAGGGCCGTTCATGGCCAAGGCAGCCACGCCGAAGCGCGCCCAAAAGGGCAAAGACACCGCGCCGCCGCCAGCCACGCCCAATCGCGAGCGCCCGCCCGAGCCGAAAAGGTACAAGGCCGGCAAGGACGAGCTGCTCGATTTCTACAAGCAGATGCTGCTGATCCGCCGCTTCGAGGAGCGCGCCGGCCAGCTTTACGGGCTCGGCCTGATCGGCGGCTTCTGCCACCTCTATATCGGCCAGGAGGCGGTCGCGGTCGGCCTGCAATCGGCGCTCGAGCCGGGCAGGGACAGCGTCATCACCGGCTATCGCGACCATGGCCACATGCTCGCCTACGGCATCGATCCCAAGCTGATCATGGCCGAGCTGACCGGGCGCGAGGCGGGGATCAGCCGCGGCAAGGGCGGCTCGATGCACATGTTCTCGACGGAGCACAAATTCTACGGCGGCCACGGCATCGTCGGCGCCCAGGTGAGCCTCGGCACCGGCCTCGCCTTCGGCCACAAATATGCGGACGACGGCGGCGTCTGCCTCGCTTATTTCGGCGACGGCGCCGCCAACCAGGGCCAGGTCTACGAATCGTTCAACATGGCCGAGCTGTGGAAGCTGCCGATCATCTTCGTGATCGAGAACAACCAGTATGCGATGGGCACCAGCGTCAACCGCTCCTCGGCCGAGGACCAGCTCTACAAGCGCGGCGAATCGTTCCGCATCTCGGGCTTGCAGGTCGACGGCATGGACGTGCTCGCCGTCCGCGGCGCCGCCGAGACCGCGCTCGCCTGGGTGCGCGCCGGCAAGGGGCCGATCCTGCTCGAATTGAAGACCTACCGCTATCGCGGCCATTCGATGTCCGACCCGGCCAAATACCGTTCCCGCGAGGAGGTCCAGGCGGTCCGCGACAAGTCCGACCCGATCGAGGCGGTGAAGCGCGAGCTCGAGCAGGCGGGGGCGAAGGAGGAGGACCTCAAGGCGATCGACACCGAGATCAAGAGGATCGTCGTCGAAGCCGCCGACTTCGCCGAGCAGGCCCCCGAGCCCGACCCGGCCGAGCTCTACACCGACGTGCTGGTGGGGAGCTATTGATGGGCGCCGCGCACCTGCGCAAACCAAACATGTGCTCCTGCGAAAGCAGGAGCCCAGCCCAAACTCCCACTGGACTCCCGCTTTCGCGGGAGAACATTGAGGTTGATGCATGCCGATCGAACTGAAAATGCCCGCTTTGTCGCCGACCATGGAGGAGGGGACGCTGGCCAAGTGGCTGGTCAAGGAGGGCGATACGGTCGCCGCCGGCGACATCCTCGCCGAGATCGAGACCGACAAGGCGACGATGGAGTTCGAGGCGGTCGACGAGGGCAGGATCGAGAAGATCCTCGTCCCGGACGGCAGCGACGGGGTCAAGGTCGGCACCGTCATCGCCTTGCTCTCGGGCGAAGGCGAGGCGGCGGCGCCCGCGCCGGTCGCGGAAAAAGAGGAGGCGCCGGCTCCGGTCGCGGCCGCGCCGAAGCCCGAAAAGGCCCCGCCGGCCAGCCTCGCGGTCGAGCCCGACGTTCCGGCCGGCACCGAGATGGTGAAGACCACGGTGCGCGAGGCGCTCCGCGACGCGATGGCCGAGGAGATGCGCAAGGATCCGCGCGTCTTCGTGATGGGCGAGGAGGTCGCCGAATATCAGGGCGCCTACAAGGTCACCCAGGGGCTGCTCGAGGAGTTCGGCGACAGGCGCGTGATCGACACGCCGATCACCGAATATGGCTTTGCCGGCGTCGGCACCGGCGCGGCGATGGGGGGACTGCGCCCCGTCATCGAGTTCATGACTTTCAACTTCGCCATGCAAGCGATTGATCATATTATCAATTCCGCGGCTAAGACCAATTATATGTCGGGCGGGCAGATGCGCTGCCCGATCGTTTTCCGCGGCCCCAACGGCGCCGCCAGCCGGGTCGCCGCCCAGCACAGCCAGAATTACGCGCCCTGGTATGCCGCCGTCCCCGGCCTGGTGGTGATCGCGCCTTATTCCGCGGCCGACGCCAAGGGCCTGCTCAAAGCTGCGATCCAGTCTGAAGACCCGGTCGTATTCCTCGAGAATGAATTGCTTTACGGCCAAAGCTTCGATGTCCCCAAGCTCGACGATTACACCTTGCCGATCGGCAAGGCGCGGGTGGTGCGCGAGGGCGGCGATGTCACCCTGGTCTCCTACTCGATCGGCGTCGGCGTCGCCCTCGACGCCGCCGGCAAGCTCGCCGGGGAGGGAATCGAGGCCGAGGTGATCGACCTGCGCACGCTGCGCCCGCTCGACAAGGCCACCGTCCTCGCCAGCCTCGCCAAGACCAACCGCATGGTCTGCGTCGAGGAAGGCTGGCCGGTCTGCTCGATCTCGGCCGAATTGATCGCGCTGGCGATGGCGGAGGGGTTCGACGATCTCGACGCCCCGGTGCTCCGGGTCACCGACGAGGACGTGCCCTTGCCCTATGCCGCCAATCTCGAGAAGCTCGCCCTGATCAAGGTCGACGACGTCGTCGCCGCGGCCAAGAAGGTCCTGTACCGCTGAGCGGCGATCTCGATGCCGACCGCCGCCTCGCCCTGGCCTACGTCCCGGCCCGCGTCCGCCCCGCCCTCGAAGCCCTCTGGCGTCTTGACGTCACCCTGGGCGCGGTTCTCGCCGGCGGGCGCGAGCGGGAGATCGCCCGGATCCGCCTCGCCTGGTGGCGCGAGGCGCTCGAGCGGCTCGGCCGCGAGCCGCCGCCGGCGGAGCCGGTGCTGCAGGCGCTCGCCGCGCACGGCCTGCCGGGCGCGGAGCTCGCGGCGATGACCGGCGGCTGGGAGGAACTGCTCGCCGCGGAGCCGCCCGGCGAGGCTGCGCTGGCCCACTATGCGGCGGCGCGGGGCGGGGCGCTGTTCCGCCATTCGGCGCGGCTGCTCGGCCTCGCGGAGCACCCGGTTGAGGCCGCCGGCCGGCGCTGGGCGCTGGTCGATCTCGCCCGGCGCAGCGCCGATCCGGGCGAAGCGGCGGCTGCGCGCGCGGCCGCGGCGAGGGAGAGGGAGGATGCGCATTGGCCCGGGCCGCTGCGCCCGCTCGGCATGCTCGCGATGCTCGCCGCCCGCGACCTCGCCCGCGGCGCGCCCTGGGAAGCGCAGGGTGCGCCGGCGCGGATGGCGCGGATGCTGCGGCATCGGCTCACCGGCAGATGATGCAAAACCGGTGAATGACGCATGGGACTTGGCGTTTTCGCTGAATTGCGCTAGCCTCCTTTCGGGAAAGGAGGGTGCTATGCGGCGATTCTTGGCGGGGGGCGGCGCAGCCTTGCTGCTGGCGGGGGCCGGTTTCTTCATCTGGACCGGCCTTGCCCAGAACGATGACGATCCGGTGCCCGACGCGCCGGCGCAGAGCGGGTCGGCGGCGACGCCCGCGGAGAGCCCGCCCCGGCAGCCGCCCTCGGCCGACGAGCGCAGCCGCGAGCAGCGCCGCTTCGACCGCATGGACCGCGACAATGACGGCAGGATCGCCCAGGCCGAGTTCCTGCTCTCCCGCCGCCGCGCGTTCGACCGGCTCGACGCCAACCATGACGGCCGCCTCGCCTTCGAGGAATGGGCGCTCAGCGCCAGCCGCCGCTTCGCCGAGGCCGACGCCGATCACGACGCCTCATTGAGCCGCGCCGAGTTCGCCACCACCGCCCCGCGCCGAAGGCCCCAGACCCGCCAGGCCAATTGCCGCTGCTGAACAAATTCCTCCCCGGCTTGCCGGGGAGGGGGACTATGCGAAGCATGGTGGAGGGGTAGATGGCTGGGCCGAAGAGAGCATGCGACAGAAACTCCGCCATCCTGCGCGCGCGGGCCCTCCGGCGCTCCCTGTCCCCACCGGAAGCCTATCTATGGCAAATCCTTCGCACTCGGCCCGGCGGGCTTAAATTTCGCTGCCAGCATCCGTTCGACCGGTGCACCGCCGATTTCTATTGCGCGGCGGCGAAGCTGGTCATCGAGGTGGACGGTATCCGCCATGACATGGGGGACAATCCGGCTCGGGACCTACGTCGCGATATCTGGCTTCGGGGGCAGGGGCTGCGCGTCCTGCGTTTCAATGCCTGTGACGTGATGAAGGATGTGGAGTCGGTGATTACGGCGATTCTCGTCGCCTGCGGGCGCCATTTACCCCTCCACCAGGCTCCGCCTGGTCCCCCTCCCCACGATGGCGTGGGGAGGGACTGAGCCCAGCCAGGCCTCGAGGGCGGCCTTGGCCCGCTCGGTGTAGAGCCGCTTGCGGTCGGCTTTCTTCGCCCGGCCTGCGATCGGCGGGAACAGGCCGAAATTGACGTTCATCGGCTGGTAGCTGGCGGCGTCGGCGCCGCCGGTGATGTGGCCGAGCAGCGCGCCCAGGGCCGTGGTGAGGGGCGGCGGTGCGAGCGCCTCGCCGCTCAGCTCGGCCGCGGCGAAGCGGCCGGCGAGGAGGCCGATCGCGGCCGATTCGACATAGCCCTCGCAGCCGGTGATCTGGCCGGCGAAGCGGATGTGCGGCGCCGAGCGCAGCCGCAGCGTCGAATCGAGCAGCTGCGGGGAATTGATGAAGGTGTTGCGGTGCAGCCCGCCGAGCCGCGCGAACTCCGCCTTTTCCAGCCCGGGGATGGTGCGGAACAGGCGGATCTGCTCGGCATGCTTCAGCTTGGTCTGGAAGCCGACCATGTTCCACAAGGTGCCGAGCGCATTGTCCTGGCGGAGCTGGACGACCGCATAGGGCCAGCGCCCGGTCTTCGGATCGTCGAGGCCGACCGGCTTCATCGGCCCGTAACGGAGCGTGTCCTCGCCCCGCTCGGCCATCACCTCGATCGGCATGCAGCCCTCGAAATAGGGCGTGTCCTTCTCCCACTCCTTGAACGCGGTCTTGTCGCCGTCGAGCAGCCCCTGGCGGAAGGCGAGATATTGCTCCCTGGTCATCGGGCAGTTGACGTAATCCTTGCCGCCCTTGTCCCAGCGCGCCGCCATCCAGGCGACGTCCATGTCGATCGAGTCGCGATGGACGATCGGCGCGATCGCGTCGAAGAAGGCGAGCGCATCGGCGCCGGTCGCCGCGCCGATCGACCGGGCGAGCAGCGCCGCGGTCAGCGGCCCGGTGGCGACGATCGTCGCCCCCGCCGGGGGGAGGGCGTCGATCCGTTCGCGGACGATCTCGATATCGGGATGCGCGGCAAGTCTCGCCGTCACCTCGGCGGAGAAGCCGTCGCGGTCGACGGCCAGCGCCGACCCCGCCGGCACCCGGTGGGCATCGGCCGCGGCCATGATCAGCGAGCCGAGCGTGCGCATCTCGGCATGGAGCAGGCCGACCGCATTATGCTCGGCATCGTCGGAACGGAAGCTGTTCGAGCAGACCAGCTCGGCAAGCCCTTCGCCCTGGTGCGCGGGCGTGGTCTCGCCGCCGCCGCGCATCTCCGAGAGGCGCACCTTCACGCCCGCGCGGGCGAGCTGCCAGGCCGCTTCCGATCCCGCCAGGCCGCCGCCGATGATATGGACTTGGGTTGCCATCGCGGCTGCGATAGTCATTCCGGCTCAGCTGAGGAAGCGCGCATGCGGATTTTCACGATAGGCTATGAGGGCGCGACCCAGCCCGAGCTGGTCGCGGCGCTGCGGCAGGCGGGGGTCGAGCGGGTGATCGACGTCCGCGCCGTGCCGATGTCGCGCAAGCCCGGCTTCTCCAAGAACGTGCTCGCGGCGGGCCTGCGCGAGGCGGGGATCGACTATGTCCATCTGAAGGCGCTCGGCACGCCGCCGGCCGGGCGCGAGGCGGCGCGCAAGGGCCGCTGGGCGGAGATGAACCGGATCTACGCCGCCCAGCTCGAGACTCCGGAGGCGGCGGTCGAGGCGGCGCAGATGATCGTGCTCGCCGAGGAGAAGCCGTCGGCCCTGCTCTGCTTCGAGCGCGATCCCGCCGGGTGCCACCGCACCCCCTTGCGGGAGGCGGCGATGCCCGGCTGGGAGGCGGTCGACCTCTACGCTTAGTCGAACAAATCCTCGAAGAAGGACTTGCGCCGTTTGTGAGGATGGCGGTGGTCGCCATGATCGCGGCGGTGGTCGCCGTAATCGCGATAATCCCCCGGCGCGGGACGCGGCGAAGGAGGGGCGGCGGGCTGCGTTTCCGCGGCGGCGCGCTCGAGGATCTTGTCGAGCTCGCCGCGGTCGAGCCAGACGCCGCGGCATTGCGGACAATAATCGATCTCGACGCCCTGGCGCTCGCTCATCACCAGCGGCACCTTGCAGACGGGGCAGGGCATGCCTGCGGCGGGATTGTTCATGGTCGGGCTCCTTTTGCTCTCAGGTGAGAGCAGGCCCGGCCGGCCTGGCGAACCGCCCCGCCTGCATCGAGCCTGCTCGATGCGGTCCGACATCACAGCCGCGAAAGACGACTGCCAGAGGGGCCCGGTCCGCGCCCGCTAGATGGCGCAGGCGGCGACGGCTTTCAAGCGGCCGGCCATTCGAACTGGCCCCGGCAGAGTCGCGCGCAGACGGCCGAGGTCAGCACCAGCGCGAAGCCGATCGGCGGCTCGGCATCGAAGCCGGTCCAGGCCAGCGCGATGCCGGTGCCGACCAGCGCGCCGGCGGCGGTCCACGCGATCGGGTCGCGGGCGGCCGGGTGCTGCTCGGCGAGAGTGGACATCAGCAGGCTGCCGAAGAGGTTGGGCGCGAAGGCGAGCAGGCCGCCGAAGATCGTCGCCGGGACCAGCGCGACGGCCAAGCCGAGCAGCGACGGCAGATCGAACGGGATCGGCGCCGGCATTTGCAGATAGGCGTCCGCCGCCGCCAGGCTGATCAGAAAGACCGCGCCGGCCGGCAGCGAGGCGAGGCAGGCGGCGGCCGCGGGGGACGAAGCGGGGCGCATGCGTTCCTCCTTTGCGAAAAGGCGGGACGCGGGCGGGGAGAGGGGAGGCGCCCGCGTCCCCAAGGGGTTCAGGCGGCGGCCGCGGCCGGCCCGGATTCGACCAGCCAGTCGTTGACCTTGCGGCCGAAGCGGGCGATCGCCGACATGTTGAAGAAATGCATCCCGCCCAGCACCAGCACGGCGAGGCCGACCTTGGAGCTGAGGAAGCGGATCGCGTCGGCATAGGTGGTCGGTTCGTTGCCCAGACTGAGGGTCAGGGTGATGAAGCCGATGTTGACGAGATAGAAGCCGACCACGAGCAGATCGTTGGTCGATCGGGCCAGCACCGCGTCATGGCCGAAGCATTGGATCAGGAACACCTCGCCATGGCTGTGCAGGGTGTGCGCGACCCAGATCGTGATCGCGATCGAGATCAGGAGATAGAGGGCATAGGCGGTCTCAACCATGGCTCGTTCCTTTCTTCGGTTTGTTCAGGAAAAACAGAAAACAATGGACGCAAAAAGTCGGCGATGAAGTGGGCCGCTCCTCCTAGGCTTGGGGCTTGCTGCCGCGCGGGGAGACGAAGCGGGCGACCTTGCCGCCGAGCTTCATCAGGGTGACCAGGGTCGGCTTGGGAAGGCCGCGCACCTGATCGTACCAGGTGGCGAGGGTGGCGATGAACTCATGCATCCGGGTGACCCGCGCGCGCAGCTGGGGCGGCGCCGACTCGTCCTTGGCGAGGCGGGCGGAGAGCTCGGCGAGCAGAGCGATGGTCGGATCGATCTCGCGCCGCTTGCGCTCGGCGCCGATCCGCATCAGCATCTCCCACAGATCGGTCTCGGCGAGGAAATGGTCGCGGCGATCGCCATCGACATGGACCCGGCGGACGATGCCGTAGCCCTGCAGCTCCTTCAACCCGGTCGAGACGTTGGAGCGGGCGAGCCTGAGCTGGTCGACGATGTCGTCGGCCGGCAGCGGCCGGTCGGAAAGGTAGAGCAAGGCGTGGATCTGGGCGACCGACCGGTTCGTCCCCCAATGGGTTCCCATTTCTCCCCAGTGGAGGATGAAGGCCCTGGCGTCCGGATGATCGAGCAGCGACATTCCCGTCCTTTCTGTAATTTCAGAAATTACCGATAATGAGGCGGCGAGTCAAGCCCGGCCGGCAGGGTCGTGCCCGTGCGTCATTGCGAGCGCAGCGAGGCAATCCAGAGCGGCGTCTGGATTGCTTCGGCGCTGCGCTCCTCGCAATGACGATCGGGGTCAGGCTTCGCCTTCGCCGCCGCCGGCCGCGTCCTCGCCGACGACCGCGTCATCGTCGGGCGCCGTCTCGCCGCCCTCGGCGAGGATTGCCTCGGCATCCTCGCCGCTTTCCTCGATCCGCGCGGCGGAGACGACATGCTCGTTCTCGGCGACGTTGAACAGGCGCACGCCGGCGCTGTTGCGGCCGATGACGCGGGTGTCGCCGACGCTCATCCGGATCAGTTTCGCCTGGTCTGTGACCAGCATCAATTGCTCGCCGTCATGGGCCGGGAAGGAGGCGACGACCGGGCCGTTGCGGGCGAGGTTGTCGATGTTGGTGATGCCCTGGCCGCCGCGATTGGTGCGGCGATATTCATAGGCGCTGCTGCGCTTGCCGTAGCCGTTGGCGCAGACCGTGAGGATGAACTCCTCGGCGGCGGCGAACTCGGCCATCCGCTCGGCGCTGAGCGCTGGCGAGCGTTCGCCTTCCTTCCAGGGCGCGGCCTTGAGATAGGCCTCGCGCTCCTCGGTCGTCGCCTTGAAGCCGCGCAGGATCGAGAGCGAGATGACCTCGTCGCCATCCTTGAGGCTGATCCCGCGCACCCCGGTCGAGGTGCGGCTCTGGAACTCGCGGACCGCGGTCGCCTCGAAGCGGATCGCCTTGCCCTGGCGGGTGGCGAGCAGGACGTCGTCCTCCTCGGTGAGCAGCGCCACCCCGATCAGCCGGTCGGCGGCGTCTTCCTCGAAGCGCATGGCGAACTTGCCGTTGGAGGGGACGTTGGCGAAGGCGTCCATCGAATTGCGGCGGATGCCGCCATGAGCGGTGGCGAAGACGACGTGGAGCTTGCCCCATTCCGCCTCGTCCTCGGGGAGCGGCAGCACCGTCGAGATCGTCTCGCCCTCGGCGAGCGGCAGCAGGTTCACCATCGGCCGGCCGCGCGCCTGCGGCGCGCCCTCGGGCAGGCGCCAGACCTTGAGCCGGTAGACCTTGCCGTGGGTCGAGAAGAACAGCACCGGATTGTGGGTCGAGGTGACGAACAATTCGGTGACCGCATCCTCGTCCTTGGTCGCCATGCCGGCGCGGCCCTTGCCGCCGCGCGCCTGGGTGCGGAAGGTCTCGAGCGGGGTGCGCTTGATGTAGCCGCCAAGGGTGACGGTGACGACCATGTCCTCGCGCTCGATCAGATCCTCGTCCTCGATCCCGTCCCAGGCGGGGGCGATCTCGGCGACTCGCGGAGTCGCATATTGGGCTTCGATCTCGTCGAACTCCGCGCGCATCACCGCGTAGAGCCTGACCCGGTCGCCGAGGATCTCGAGCAGCTCGCCGATCGAGGTGGCGAGCTGCCTCAATTCGCCGGCGATCTCGTCGCGGCCGAGCGCGGTGAGCCGGTGCAGCCGAAGCTCGAGGATCGCCCGGACCTGCGCGTCGGACAAGGTGTAGCTCTCGCCGCGAACCGCTTCGACCGCTTCGACCAGCGCGATGTAGGGCGCGATCTCGGCGACCGGCCATTGGCGCGCGATCAGCGCTGCGCGCGCCTCCGCCGGCGAAGCGGAGGCGCGGATGATCCGCACCACCTCGTCGAGATTGGTGACGGCGATAACGAGGCCGAGCAGCAGATGGGCGCGGTCGCGGGCCTTGGCGAGCTCGAACTTGGCCCGCCGGGTGATCACCTCCTCGCGGAAGCGCACGAAGCTCTCGATGATGTCCTTGAGCGTGAGCGTCTCGGGCCGGCCGCCGCGGATCGCCAGCATGTTGGCCGGGAAGCTCGACTGGGCCGGGGTATGGCGCCAGAGCTGGTTGAGGACGACGTCGGGGGTGGCGTCGCGCTTGAGGTCGATGACGACGCGGACGCCCTCGCGGTTCGATTCGTCGCGGATGTCGGAAATGCCCTCGACGCGCTTGTCCTTGGCCGCTTCGGCGATCTTCTCGACGAGGCCGTTCTTGCCGACCTGATAGGGGATCGAGGTCAGCACGATCGAGCGGCGGTCGCCGCGGCCTTCCTCGATCGTGTGGCGCGCCCGCATCAGGATCGAGCCGCGGCCGGTATGATAGGCGCTGCGGGCGCCGTGCTGGCCGAGGATGATCGGCGCGGTCGGGAAGTCCGGGCCCGGGATGATCTCGATCAGCTGGTCGATGGTGATCGCGGGATCGTCCATATAGGCCTTGCAGGCGGCGATCACCTCGCCGAGATTGTGCGGCGGGATGTTGGTCGCCATGCCGACGGCGATGCCGCCGGCGCCGTTGAC
>Ga0068868_100000253_pt1 | contig 36425 bp, 38 predicted proteins | sample KBSMisM42_FD_64660 | JGI IMG/M metagenome (GOLD analysis project Ga0068868, IMG submission 64660) | Miscanthus rhizosphere microbial communities from Kellogg Biological Station, Michigan, USA - KBS Miscanthus M4-2 | ecosystem: Host-associated > Plants > Roots > Rhizosphere > Soil ...
CGAATGGGGCCGCAAGGTGCAAGCGCTCGGCGCCGGTGAAATTCTATTGACGAGTATGGATCGCGACGGGACACGCGAGGGATTCGATCTCGAGCTAACGCGCGCCTTCAGCGATGCGCTCGAGATTCCTGTGATTGCGAGTGGCGGCGTTGGCAATCTCGAGCACCTGGTCGCCGGCATCGTGCAGGGCCACGCGGATGCCGTGCTCGCGGCGAGCATTTTTCACTATGGCGAATTCTCCGTCACACAGGCCAAGGATCTAATGCGGTCGAGCGGAATCGAAGTGCGGGTCTGAGCTTCAAACGGAACCAACAGGGTAAGATAAGAATATGCACGGGCGGTTCACGCACGGCACAGCAGGCGGATGGCATGTCGGAAAATTGGCTTAATAAGGTGAACTGGACTCACGATGGACTCGTCCCGGCGATCGCCCAGGAAGCGACGGGCGGCCGGGTTCTGACGCTCGCCTGGATGAATCGCGAGGCGCTTAAAAAGACGGCCGAGACCGGCGAGGTCCATTATTGGTCACGCTCACGTAGAAGGTTGTGGCACAAAGGCGAGGAATCCGGTCATGTGCAGAAAGTGCGCAGCATCCGGATGGACTGTGACGAGGACGTAATTCTGATTGAAGTAGAGCAGACGGGAGGCATTGCATGTCATACCGGTCGGGAGAGTTGTTTTTTTCAGCAACTGGTTGACGGTGAGTGGGTTGCAACCGATCCGATAATTAGGGATCCAAAAGAGATCTACGCGAAATGACGGACACGATCCTGACTCGCTTATCCGGCACCATTGCTGCGCGCAAAGGTGGAGATCCCGCGACTTCTTACGTTGCGGGGCTTTTCGCCAAAGGCCAGGATCAGGTGCTCAAGAAAGTAGCCGAGGAGGCGGCCGAAACTCTGCTTGCGTCGAAGGACGGTGATAAACTGCATGTCGTGCGCGAAACCGCGGACCTGTGGTTTCACTGCCTCGTTCTGCTGGCATGGCATGGATTGAGCGCCGACGACGTGCTTGCCGAGTTGAGCCGGCGCGAAGGCGTGTCAGGTATCGACGAGAAAGCGGCACGGAAGTAAACGGCCCGCTGGGCCGTCATGCATTCCCCGATGTTCGCGCCGGAGCGCGGACCATCTCTGGTTACAGGAGTAGATAACATGGGCTCATTAAGCATCTGGCACTGGTTGATCGTACTCGTAGTCGTCGTGCTGATCTTCGGCACCAAGAAGCTGCGCAATCTCGGCACTGATCTGGGTAGTGCGGTGAAGGGTTTCAAAGACGGCATGAAAACGGAAGACGACAAGACACATGCAACGGCCGAGATCCATCCGGCCGCCGGGCAGACGATCGAAGGTGAAGTGAAAGAAAAAACGCAGTCGAAGATTTGAGCGGCATCGTTTGACTGTACACCGCCGGGCGGGTGGCCGGCCGAACCATCCGCACGCCTACTTCATCCGCCTTTGATGTCATGTTCGACGTTGGCTTTTCCGAAATAGTCGTCATCGCAGTCGTCGCGCTTATCGTGATCGGCCCGGAGCGCCTGCCAAAAGTCGCGCGCACGCTCGGACATCTGTTCGGCCGCATGCAGCGCTACGTCAATGACGTCAAAGCCGATATCTCGCGCGAGATGGAGCTCGACGAACTGCGCAAACTGCAAGCGACCGTGCAAGAGGCGGCGCGCGACATCGAGCACTCCGTCAAGAAGGAAATCAACGCGACGGAAACGGAGCTAAACAGCATCGCCAACTCAGCCGCGGACGCGATGAAGCCGGCGCCAGAGGGCAATAGCAGCGCCACTTCGCCGGCGGCAATACCGGCCGCAGAATCTGCGGCGTCGACTACCTCACAGCTCGAGCTGGGGCTCGATAATTCGCGAGCGGGCAAGCCGTCTTCATGACCGTACTGCGACCGGGAAAGCAGTCTCGCGGATGAATTCGCAGGACACTTTCATCTCCCACCTGGTGGAGCTGCGCGACCGCCTGCTGCGCGCAATCATTGCCGTCCTCGTCGTGTTCCTGTGTTTGTTTCCGTGGGCCAAGGACTTGTATACGTTGATGGCCCAGCCTCTGCTTGCAGTGTTGCCGCAGGGCGGCCAGATGATCGCCACGGATGTGGTCGGCGTATTCCTGGTTCCCGTGAAAGTCGCGCTGCTGGTTGCATTCGTCATCGCGCTGCCCTATGTGCTGTATCAGATATGGGCGTTTGTTGCACCGGGCTTATATGCGCATGAAAAGCGCCTCGTGCTGCCGCTTATTTTTACGAGCACCGTCTTATTCATAGCGGGCATGGGCTTCGCTTACTTTGTCGTATTTCCGATCGTCTTCAAATTCATGGCGTCCATCGCGCCGGAAGGCGTTGCGTGGATGACGGATATCGACAAGTACTTGAGCTTCGCGCTAACCACCTTCGTTGCGTTCGGCGTTACATTTGAAGTGCCCATCGCCGTCGTGCTGCTGGTGCGGATGAACGTTGTCAGCGTCGAGAAGCTCAGAGAAATCCGGCCTTATGTGATCGTCGGCGCATTCGTGATCGGCGCCGTCTTCACGCCGCCGGATGTGATTTCACAATTGCTGCTTGCAGTGCCGCTCTGGCTGTTATATGAAGCAGGCATTATCGTGGCGGCGATGGTCAGTAAGCGAAACGCCGAAGAGACAAGCGTTGCCGATGCGACGCCGCGCATCGAAGCAGATCAAAAACCGGATTGACTGGAACGCTAACCGTCGACGCGGCGCGGTTTCGGACGTCGCGCGACGGCAACCTGAAACTCCATCTCGTTTTTCTCGCGCATGACCTTCAGCGTTGCCATGTTGCCCGGCTTTAACTCCGATATCAGCGCGAGCGTGCTCGCGTAATCGGTAACCGGCCGGCGCTCGACGCCGACCAGCACATCGCCGAGTTTTATCCCGGCTTTTTGCGCAGGACTTCCGTTTACGACTTCCGTAATCAGAGCGCCGTCGACGCTTTCCAGCTTGAGCGACTGCGCGAGTTCCGGCGTAATGTCCTGCACGCCAATGCCGACCCAGCCGCGCGTCACCGATCCACTCTCGATGATCTGTTCCATGACCTGCTTGGCGATGCTCGAAGGAATCGCAAAGCCGATGCCCTGCGAGCCGCCGCTGCGCGTGTAGATGGCGGTGTTGATACCGAGCAGATTGCCGTTTACATCGACCAGCGCGCCGCCCGAGTTGCCGGGATTGATCGCGGCATCGGTCTGGATGAAGTTTTCGAACGTATTGATGCCGAGATGATTGCGTCCGAGCGCGCTGATGATTCCATACGTCACCGTTTGGCCAACGCCGAACGGGTTGCCGATCGCAAGTACCACATCGCCCACGCTCGCCTGTTCAGACTTTGCAAATGTAATAGCGGGTAGCTTCGCAGCGTCCACTTTCAGGACCGCGATATCTGTCTCGGGATCGCTGCCGACCAGCCGCGCCTTGGTTCGCCGGCTATCGGCAAACGCGATTTCAATTTCATCCGCGGCCTCGACTACATGATGATTGGTGAGTATGTATCCTTTATCGCTGACGACTACGCCGGAGCCGAGGCTCGAACTGCGCCGGGACTGTGCATCCGGCTGCTCGCCAAAGAAATAGCGGAATACAGGGTCATCCATAAACGGATGCCGAGGTGTTTTACTTTCCTTGCTGGTGTAGATATTTACGACTGTCGGCATCGCCCGCTTTGCAGCGTCGCTGTACGAGGCGATATGACGCGGCCCCTCCGCGACAGTCTCGCGGGTAGTCACGACGTCGACGCTCGCTGACGTGCGCCATGCGAGAAGATCAGGCCGCAGCGTCGAAACCACGAACAGGATGCCGAGGCAAATTGTGGTCGTTTGGGCAAAGACGAGCCAGAGTCTGCGCATGGAAAGCCGGTGAACCGTCAGGTTAGAATGCGCGCTGCCATTGAGAGGTTGAAGCATGCAACGCGCGGAGTTGGACGCCTATCTCAACCGATTTCTTGAGGTCGCCCGATTTCAGGATTATTGCCCAAACGGGTTACAGGTGGAAGGGCGGGCCGAGATTGGCTCTATTGTAACCGGAGTCACCGCGTCGCTGGATTTGCTTCGCGCCGCCGACGCGTGTGGCGCCGATGCGCTGATCGTTCATCATGGCTATTTCTGGCGTGGCGAAGATGCGCGCGTTACGGGCATGCGTCGTAAGCGCCTTGCATATCTCATTGAAAAAAATCTCAACCTGTTCGCATTTCACCTGCCGCTCGATGCGCACGCTGAAATCGGCAACAACATTCAACTCGCACGCGCACTTGGCTTCACAGTGAACGGACAATTCGGACCCCAGGACATTGCACTGTATGGCGATGTGCAGCCGGCCTTGAGTGTTGCGGCGCTTGCTGAGCGCATCGCGGAGCGCTTGCAGCGTGCGCCCACCGTAATTGGTGAACAGAACAAGACTGTGCGGCGAGTGGCATGGTGTACAGGTGCGGCGCAAAGTTTTTTTGAGGACGCGATCGCATTGGGCGTAGACGCGTATATCTCGGGTGAGATTTCAGAGCAAACGGTGCATGCCGCACGCGAAAGTGGCGTCGTCTACCTTGCTGCAGGTCATCATGCGACTGAACGCTACGGTGTGCGCGCACTTGGCGAACACCTTGCCGGGCGTTTCGGGTTGCGCCACGAGTTCGTGGATATTCCGAATCCCGTTTGAATTTCTACGTGGGCAGACGCGAATTGGCGTTGCAATTACCTGACGCAGCACGGGAATTTAACGTTTCGCTTAAGTTTTTACGCGGACTTCGCTAAAATAGCGATTTTTTGTCAATCGCCAGCGGGGAATCGGATGTCTGAGCACGAAGTGGATAAGAGTAAGCGCGGCTTGCTGGTTGCAACCGGCGTCTTGGGCGGTGTAGCCGGGGTCGCCGCAGCGGTTCCCTTCGTCGGCAGCATGTTTCCCTCCGAACGCGCGAAGGCCGCAGGAGCGCCCGTCGAAGCGGACATCAGCAAGCTCGGGCCCGGCGAAATGCAGATCGTCGAATGGCGGGGCAGGCCGGTATGGATCGTGAAGCGCACGAAGGAGATGCTGGAAGGTATCAAGAAAAGTGACGGGAAAGTTTCGGATCCGAACTCCGAAGTGCCGCAACAGCCCGCCTACGCGAAAAACGAATTCCGTTCGATAAAGCCGGAGATCGCCGTGCTTGAGGGCGTGTGCACGCACCTGGGCTGTTCTCCGCAATTTAAATCGGTCGAAGCGAAGGGTGACATGGGTCAGGACTGGAACGGCGGATTCTTTTGCCCATGCCACGGCTCCAAATTCGATTTCGCCGGCCGCGTTTTTGCCGGGTCACCTGCGCCTAAAAATCTCGAAGTGCCGAAATACAAGTTCGTTGGCGACACTAAAATCGTCATCGGCGAAGACACGAAGGGAGCGTAACGATGGCCGCTCTCGACAAACGCCCCATAACCGGCGCCGGTCCGCTGAACGGCGTGCTGACGTGGATCGACGCACGCTTCCCGCTCATCAGCTTGTGGGAGGAGCAATGGGGCAAGTACGTCGCGCCCAAGAACTTCAACTTCTGGTACTACTTCGGCTCGCTTTCCGCCTTTGTGCTCGTGCTGCAGATCGTGACGGGCATATTTCTGACGATGAACTATAAGCCGGACGCAGCGCAGGCGTTCGCTTCTGTTGAATATATCATGCGCGATGTATGGGGCGGATGGATCATCCGCTACATGCATTCAACGGGCGCTTCCGCCTTTTTCATCTGCGTCTATCTGCACATGTTCCGCGGGCTCCTCTATGGCTCGTACCGCAAACCGCGCGAACTCCTGTGGATTTTCGGCATGCTGATCTATCTTTCTTTGATGGCTGAGGCGTTTTTTGGTTATCTCCTGCCGTGGGGGCAGATGTCGTACTGGGGCGCGCAAGTTATCGTCAATCTCTTCAGCTCGATTCCGTTCATCGGCGAAGATTTGTCGATCTGGATACGCGGCGATTATGTGGTTTCAGATGCGACCCTCAATCGCTTTTTCGCTTTCCATGTGATCGCGATTCCGCTGGTGTTGCTCGGTCTCGTGGCGGCGCACCTGATGGCGTTGCACGAAGTGGGATCGAGCAATCCGGACGGCGTCGAGATCAAGAAGCAGCCTAAGGATCCGCAAACCGGCTTACCGCTCGACGGGATCTATTCCCATCCGTACTACACGGTCAAGGATGCGCTGGGCGTCGTGGTGTTCCTGATCGTCTTCTCGGCAATTATGTTCTTTCTGCCGGAGATGGGCGGCTATTTTCTGGAATACAACAACTTCATTCCTGCCGATCCGCTGAAGACGCCGCCGCACATCGCGCCGGTGTGGTACTTCACGCCCTACTACTCGATATTGCGCGCGATACCGCCGCTGTTTAATTCGCAATTTCCCGGCGTTCTCGCTATGGGCTTAGCGACGATGATTCTGTTCCTACTGCCATGGCTCGATCGCAGCCCGGTGAAGTCGATCCGCTACAAAGGACCGCTGTTCAAGAGTGCGCTCGCGGTATTCGTGATCGTATTTTTGATTCTCGGCTACCTTGGCACTGAGCCCACCAACGTCTGGGGCCAGTTCGGTCCATGGCTTGCCAACGCTGATCGCGCGACAGTCGTTGCTCGTATATGCACGGCGCTTTATTTCCTGTTTTTTTTCCTGATGCCCTGGTATTCGCGTAGAGACCGGTGGCAGCCCGAGCCAGCGAGGCTGACATGAGGAGCCGGACGCTGAATAGCCTCGCCCGCCTGGCGGTTTGCGCCATGTTGTTTGCGCCGGTTTTAGCGTCGGCCGCCGAAGGACCTCGGCTGCAGACGGCGCCCATCAATTCGCACGATATTGCGTCGCTGCAGAACGGCGCCAAGCTGTTCGTGAACTACTGTCTCAATTGCCACAGCGCCGGATACATGCGCTACAACCGCCTGCGGGATCTTGGACTCACCGAACAACAAATTACGGACAACCTGATTTTCACGGGCGTAAAAGTCGGCGAGTTGATGCAGACGTCGATGGACAAAAAAGACGCGAAGGAATGGTTTGGCGTTGCGCCGCCGGATCTCACCGTCACCGCCCGTTCGCGGAGTTCGGCGGCGGGGAGTGGTGCGGACTGGATCTATACGTATCTGCGCGCGTTCTATCGCGATTCGTCGCGGCCCACCGGCTGGAACAATCTCGTGTTTGCGAACGTCGGCATGCCGCACGCGCTGTGGCAGTTGAACGGCCAGCAACAACTCGAAGAACAGGTGTTCGACTCAGAGCACGCAGCGCAAGCAGCATTGATTGCCGCAAAAACGGTCTCAGATCTCGAGGAAGCGCGCGAAGTGAAGGACGGCAAAGCAGTCACGCGCTACGTCGTTAAGTCGATCAAGCCGGCTACGGGTACGGAGGCCGGCACATTGTCGCAGGTCGAGTATGAGAACGCGGTTGCCGATCTCGTGAATTACATGAACTACATGGCGGAGCCATCGCGTCTCGAACGCCGGCAGATCGGCATTTACACGCTGCTCGTGCTCGGCCTGCTGTTTGTTTTCGTATTCGCCCTGAAACGGGCTTACTGGAAGGACGTTCACTAAAACGGTGCCCTATTATGATGACACTCTACTCAGGCACTACCTGTCCATTCAGCCAACGCTGCCGCAATGTCCTGTATGAAAAAGGCATGGATTTTCAGATCGTCGATGTCGATCTGCACAATAAGCCTGAGGATCTTGCGGTGATGAATCCGTACAACCAGGTTCCGGTCCTAGTCGAGCGCGATCTCATGTTGTATGAGTCCAACATCATCAATGAATACATCGACGACCGCTTTCCGCATCCGCAGTTGATGCCGGCCGATCCGGTCATGCGTGCCCGTGCGAGGCTGTTTCTTTTCCGCTTCGAGCATGAGATGTTCACGCACGTGGAGACGCTCGAGAAGGGTAATCAGCGCATCGCCGACAAGGCGCGCGCCGCGATTCGCGATAATCTTGCGCAGATAGCACCGGTATTCGCCAAGCAGAAATATATGCTGGGCGACGAATTTTCAATGCTGGACGTTGCGATCGTGCCGCTCCTCTGGCGTTTGGACTATTATGATATTCAGCTGCCCAAGCAGGCTGCGCCGGTAATGAAATACGCGGAAAGGCTTTTCAGCCGGCCGGCCTTTATCGACTCGCTGACGGCGTCGGAAAAAGTGATGCGCAAGTAAACATGGCAAAAGAACGCTCCACCAAGCCGTATCTGATTCGCGCCATCTACGAATGGTGCAGCGACAGCAACCTCACGCCGTATCTTTCCGTGAAGGTAGACGCGCAGACACGCGTCCCTCCCGACTACGTCAAGGACGGCGAAATCGTGCTCAACATAAGTGCCGATGCTGCGCACCGGCTCACGATCGGCGACGACGCTATTCAGTTTGCGGCGCGCTTTGGCGGGGTATCGCGCGAATGCTCCGTACCGATACCGGCGGTGCTCGGAATTTTCGCGCGCGAAAATAGCCAGGGTCTTTTTTTTCAGGCGGAGTCTTCCTCTTCGGAGTCCGCCACTGGGGCTTCCGCTTCTGGGCAGGCCGAGTCACCGGCGCCAGCGCCCGGTGCGAAGCGGAAACTGCAGCTCGTCAAATAGCGCTTGCGCAGTGAGCGCGGCGGCTGTCATCGATGCCACCGACGGCTGTAACGATGTATTCATGAGTCGCGAACGGCCGCTCATTCGGACGTTGGTATGTGCGTTAGTCGCGGCTCTTTGTTGTGCTGCCGCGAGAGCGGAAGTTAAAGAAGTCCGGATCGCCCAGCAGTTTGGCGTCGCGTACTTGCCGCTGATGGTGATCAAGAAGCTGGGCCTGATCGAAAAGCATGCGCAAAGTGCTGGTCAAGGCGCGATCAAAGTCACATGGACCACATTCTCGAGCGGCGCGGATATGAATACAGCGCTGATCGCGGGCACGCTGGATTTTGCATCAGGCGGCGTCGGTCCCGTCCTCCAGATCTGGGGACGCACGCGCGGCACGATCGATGTGCGCGGCGTTGCCGCTCTTGGCAGCCTGCCGCTCTATCTCAACACAATCAATCCTGCAATCAAGACGGTTGCCGATTTTTCGCCCAAGGACAAGATTGCCCTGCCGGCGGTCAAAGTCTCAATTCAGGCCGTGGTGCTGCAAATGGCGGCGGCACGCCTGTTCGGCGACTCCGCTTACAGTTCGCTTGACGCTCTGACGGTGAGCATGAGCCATCCGCAGGCGGCAGCCGCGCTCCTGTCCGGCGGCACGGAGATAACCGCCCACTTCACCAATTCCCCGTTTCAGGAACAGGAACTGCAGGACACGCGCGTTCGCCGCATTCTCAACTCATATGACGTCCTGGGTGGTCCCGCGACGCTGAATTCCCTGTATGCGGCAGCAAAATTTCGCGTAGAAAATCCGCGGGTATATGCAGCGGTGGTCGGCGCCTTGCGCGAGGCGATGACAATTATCAATGGCGATAAAGCGGCAGCGGCCAAGCTTTATGTCGAGGAAGAGAAATCGAAACTTTCTCCCGAGGCAGTGCACAAGATCATCAGCGACCCGCAGTTTATCTTCACCGTGGCGCCGCAGGGATTCATGAAGTTCGCGGACTTCATGCATAAGACGGACGCGCTCAAAATAAAACCGGCCAGTTGGCGCGACGTCTTCTTTCCGGAATTACACAGCGAAGATGGAAGCTGACTATCGCTTCACGCAATCATGCGACACGTGCAACCGTCGCCCCACGGTCAGTACGGTGCGTCACCGGCGATCGTCGTGCGATGCATATGCCTGCGCACCGAAAAATCATAATCTGCGAGCGCGTAGTGCATGGCGCAACGGTTGTCCCAGAATACGAGGTCATGCACTTTCCATTTGTGCCGATAGATAAATTCAGGCCGCGTTGAATGACGGAACAAAAAATCCAGTATCGGCTGGCTTTCTTCGCGCGGCATATCGACGATACCGGTCGTAAAGCCGGGATTCACGTAAAGCGCTTTGCGGCCGGTTACGGGATGAGTGCGCACAAGGGGATGCTCGACGGGCGGCGTCCGCGAGCGTTGCTCCGCTGTCAGCGGCGGGCGTTCCTTGAGATGAGCGAAGTAAGTGTCGTAGGCGTGACTGTAGTCGTGGACCGCCTTCAGACTGCCCAGAAATTTCTTCAAAGTGTCGGATAGCGTGTCATAAGCGAGATAAAGATTCGCCCACATCGTGTCGCCGCCGACGTCCGGCATCTCATGGCAGAGCAGCAATGACCCCATGGAGGGCTTTTGCATATACGACAGATCCGAATGCCAGTATTGACCGGCGTAGACGGCGCCCTTCAGTTTGCCGTCTTCTTTGACGTTCGAGACCACAAAGATCTCGGGATGACCCGGCAGGCCGAAATCCGCTACGACATGTGCTTCCAGCGGCCCAAAATGTTTGCTGAAGGCAATGTGCTGCGTCGGCGTGATGTCGGCGTCGCGAAAAACCAGCACGCAGTTCTCAGCTAGCGCCTCATGGATATGTGTCACGTCGTCGGCCGCGACGGGACGGGTGAAATCAACGCCGAGCACCTCTGCACCGCAGGCGGCGGACAGGCGGTGAACGGTCAGTGGCATTAGAGTTGTCTCCTCGATTGAATCGATTATAGGGCGCGTCGCAAGAGAGTGTCGAACCGGAGCGGGCGCGCATTTCTCTTTCGCTCACCAGGAATCTAATGAAGCAGATCGACTGCTTTTATACGTTGTCTTCGCCATGGGCCTATTTCGCGGGCCCGCGACTCACTGAGCTCGCAAACAAGCATGGCGCAGATGTGGTGCTGCGACCGTACGATTTTTTGAAAGTAGTACCGCTGACGGGCGGCATTCCGCTGCGCACGCGCCCGCAGCCGCGGCAGCATTATCACGCGATCGAGCTTGACCGCTGGCGCTCATTTCTCGGCATGCCGCTCAATCTCAAGCCGCGGTTCTATCCACCCGATAACGGACCGGCGACGCATGCCGTGATCGCAGCAAAGCAGGCCGGACTCGACGCCATGCGGCTGTCACACGCCATACTGCGTGCGTTGTGGGCGGAGGAGCGCAACACCGCTGATCAGACGACACTGATTGCGATCGCTGATGAGTGTGGGATCGACGGTCGCGAACTCTTTGCGTCGCAAACCGGGTTGCCGGTTCGCGCAGAGTTCGCTGACAATTCGGCCGATGCGATTGCCCGCGGCGTATTCGGCTCGCCGACGTACTTCTTTCGTGACGTGCCTTATTGGGGACAGGACAGGCTCGGGACTTTCTCGATCGTGCGCTGGCCAATGACGCGCCGCACGTTTGACACCTGCCGGCGGGCGGATAGAGAATTACTGCAGCGTCACTTGCTTGAACCCCGGGCATCTGCGGACGCGTTTTTTGGTATTCAAACTCACTGGAGGTGACCCATGCTTAGCCCCGAAGAGCTTGCGCAAACATTGCCGGCAGAGAGTTCATCATTCGCGTCCCCTGTGCCGGCGCAGATCGTGTCGAACGATGAATACATGCCTTCGCCACAAACGGCTAAGCAAAAAGAGTACGAGGCGCGCATAAAGGCGCTTGGTTCGGAGCTGGCCAAGAAGCAGGGCACGACGCGGCGGGCTTTCTTCAAGACGGCTGCCGGCATGGCTGCCTCGTACCTTGCGATGAACGATACCTACGGCCCGGTCTTCGGCGTATCGCGCGCGGAGGCGGCGACGCCTGAGATGGCGGATGAGCGTGCGAAGAGCCTCAAAGGCCAGTTCATCATGGACATGCACACGCACTTCCTGCGCGACGACACGAAGATCATGGGCTTTGTGGCGCAGCGTGCGGCGGTCGGTAAAGCGGGATGGAATCCGGAGCTCGTCGGCAAAGAGCAAACCATCGAAGAGCTGAAGTTCGCAAATTATTTCAAAGAAGTTTACATGGACAGCGACACCAAAGTCGCTTGCATCACCGGTGCCCCCTCGGAAATTCCTGCCGACTGGTTCCTCACCAACGAAATGAAAGCGGAGGCGCGCGCCAAGATCAATAAGGAAGCCGGTACTCGACGTGCGCTCGCGCATGCGATTTTCACGCCGGGATATGACGGCTGGATGGAACAGGTCGATCACGCAATCAAAGACCTAAAGCCCGACTCTATGAAGGGCTACACCATCGGCGACAATTCGCATAAGGACCTCTCCAAGCATCCCTGGCGGCTTGATGACGAAAAGCTTGTTTATCCCGCGTACGAGAAGTTTCTGAAGGCCGGTCTCAAAAACGTCTGCATACATAAAGGCCTATTCCCGCCGTCCGTGGAAAAGCAGTTTCCAAATCTCGTGGCGTATTCGGATGTGCGTGACGTCGCCAAAGCAGCCAAGGACTGGCCGCAACTGAATTTCATCATTTACCACTCGGCTTATCGCTGGGCCGGCGGCGGCAAGCCCGAAGATGCCTGGGAGCAATTTCAGAAAACCGGTCGCATCGAATGGGTCTCCGATCTAGCTGAGATACCTTCGAAGTACGGCGTGACCAATGTGTACGGCGATCTCGGTCAGATATTCGCGTGGACGGTAGTTGCAGAGCCTCGTCTAGGTGCAGCCGTCATGGGCATTCTAGGTAAGGGTCTTGGCTACGATCACGTCGTGTGGGGTACCGATGCAGTATGGACAGGTGCGCCCCAATGGCAGATCGAGGGATTGCGGCGCCTTGAAATTCCGGAAGACATGCAGAAAAAGTATGGTTTCAAGCCGCTGGGAGCAGCGCCGGACAGCCCGATCAAGAACGCGATTTTCGGCGGCAACAACGCAAGACTCTACAACTACACCGCACAGCAGCGTTCCGCACTTGAGGGTGATCGTTTCGCGCAAATCAAAGAAACGTACGAAAAATACGGAGAAGGGCGCACCAACATGCGCTATGGCTACGTATCCAAGCCTGTCGCTTGAGCAAACCGCGGCACGGCGCAACGGCGGCCCGTGCGGCCGCCGTTTTTGCTCGGGCCTCTCGCTGATTCCATGTGAGTAGAGTCCACGGTTAACGTGCTTATTGTTTTTTTTCGCTAGTCCGAAATGTCGCGCGCGACGTCTTTATATTCTTCGCAACGCGGTTCGCAAATTAATGCAGCGCGGCGAGATGTTGCTCTGGTTTTGGCAGCATATGTGTCACCGAAACCGCTTCCCCAACATGGTCCTGCACTCCGCGATCGCGCGGACCTATTGCCAGCGTTCGTTTGTGTTTGTTGAACGCTTCGCCGAAATCGCCGGGTCAGTGAGCCCTGTATCGCTTCGATCGCCAACGTCGATATGATCCAACGGGAAGGTTGCTGACGGTACCGCACCGGTGTAGCCTATCCATTCTGGTTCCAGGATTTTTTGTATGCCAAAGAAACGTAACAATCATATCGGCGTCCTTTTCGCCGTTGGCATGTACCTGGTCGCGCCGGTGTCCAGCGCCGCTGATGAAACCTCCGTCGATAAGCCGCGAGTAGTCATCCTGTGCCCGGAATGCGGAATCGTTTCCAACATCCGGCGCATCGAACGGCCAGTCAGCCCCGAGCGCAATACGCTCCCCAGCATTTCGTCCGCGCCAAGAGCGGGTGGCATGGGCAGTGAAACGCAGGCCGTGCCGCTGTTCAGTATCGGCCGCAGCGGCGCACAGCGCGTGCAGCGCGAACCCGCGACCCGTCCGGTATGGGAAATCACCGTGCGCTACGACAACGGCCAGTTCGGGTTCGTCACCCAGGATTCGGAACCGGAGTTAAGAATCAACGATCGGGTGCGCCACGTGGAGAATACATTGGAGCCGGTGATCGTGCCGGCGAGATAACGTGTACGTGCGCAGTGTTTAGCATGAATGCCGTGCAGGTCTGCGGATTTAACGAGTCAGCCTAGGCGGGCTGTGCCATCTTCGCGCAAGCGCTATACCACTTGGATGATCATCGCCGCGCGATTATGCGAAAATCGGTGCGTGCCGCTTTAGCTCAGTGGTAGAGCAACCGCCTTGTAAGCGGTAGGTCGTCTGTTCAATCCAGACAAGCGGCACCACTGTTCACTGACGGATCGCGGTGGCGGCGGCAAGCGATTGATTCAATCTTTTGGATTCGGGAGGATTCTTGAAGAATATCGCACTGATTGCGCTCATGGCCTGCGTTTGCACTGCTTCATTCGCGGCAGAGCCGCAAGGTACGCTTAAAAAAATCCGCGCCAGTAAAACACTAACGCTCGGCTATAGCGAATCGGCGGTGCCATTCTCGTTTGTCGGGAACGACAATCGGCCGCAGGGGTACACCGTTGATTTGTGCAAGCGTGTCGCCGAAGGGATACAACAGCAGTTGCAACTCAGCGACCTCAATATCAAGTGGGTCAAGGTCGACGTCAATACACGCATTCCCGCGGTCATGAAAGGTGACGTCGACATTGAGTGTGGCTCAACCACTCACACTTTAAGCCGGCAGGAGAAAGTCGACTTCAGCAGCATGACATTCGTCGACGGCGGCAGCTATATCAGCAAGGCGCGAGCCAAGCTAGGCTCGATCAAGGACCTGGCAGGAAAGCGTGTGAGTGTGATCCCCGGCACGACCACCGAGAAAGTACTCAAGGGCGCGCTCGACGCCGCGCAGGTTACGGCCGAGATCCTTCCCGTGCGCACGCATGCCGATGGCTTCTCCGCCTTGCGCGATGACAAGATCGATGCGTATGCCTCCGATCGCCTCATTCTTGTTGGCCTCGCGCTGAGCGGGATTGACGCGGCGTCTTACCGGCTCAGCGACGAAATGTTCTCGTATGAGCCGTACGCCTTGATGATGCGGCGCGACGCCGATTTCAAAGTAGCCGTGGACCGAGAGCTGGCGCGCCTGTACCGCAGCGGCGATATTTTGAACCTCTATGGAAGATGGTATGGTCCGCTGGGCGAACCCAGCACACTGCTGAAGGCCATGTACTTTCTGAATTCTATGCCTGAGTAAGTCGCTACAAATCACCCGGGCACCAACCGCACATCTCGCGGAAACCTGCCATAATCCCGCTCCGCGCATCGACCGGTCATCGGCCGCTTAGCCGCTGATCGTTGCGGCAAGCAGTAAATGAGCGCTCGGACGCGCGCTGAAATTTCCGGAACCTTGGGCGCTGTGGCCGGTCGATATGGCAGCTCGGGTGGGATTTTCCGAAGCAACCCCGGCAGGGCTTATAAAAGACGCGCTGACTATTGAAACAGTGAGCACGCTGGAGGGATTATTGTGATCAGAGTCGAACATCTCGTGAAGTCGTTCGGGACCAAGCTCGCCGTAGACGACGTTTCCTTCACGGTAGAACGCGGCGAGGTTCTGGGATTTCTCGGACCGAACGGCGCAGGCAAGTCCACGACGATGCGCATCATCACGGGATTCTATCCGCCGACATCCGGCCAGGTCAGCGTCGGCGGATTTGATATCGTGGAAAGCCCGATCCCGGCAAAGCGCCTGATCGGTTATCTCCCGGAGAATGCGCCCGGCTACGCGGACATGACGGTATACGGTTTCCTTGGATTCGCCGCCGAGCTGCGCGGTCTCAGAGGCAGCGCGAAAAAGCAGGCGATCCACCGGGCGGTCGACACCTGTTTCCTCGACAGCGTTTTGTATCAGACGATCGATACCTTATCGAAGGGCTACAAACACCGCACGTGTCTGGCGCAATCGATCATTCACGATCCGGACATCCTCGTGCTCGATGAGCCGACCGACGGATTGGATCCCAATCAGAAACATGAAGTACGCGGCCTCATCAAGCGCATGGGCGAGAACAAAGCGATCGTATTTTCGACGCACATTCTCGAAGAAGTGGAGCTCGCGTGTACCCGCGTGATCATCATCGACCGCGGCAGAATCGTGGCTGCCGGCACACCCGAAGAGCTCAAAGGCCGCTCGCAGCTCGCCGGCGCAGTCCGCTTTACGACGCACAGCGCGAGTGCAGACGCGCTGAGACAAAAGCTTTCGCCGCTTGCGGCGCGCACTGAAGTGTTGGCGGACGATCATGGCCGCGTCGTTATGCGCGCCTATCCTCGCGAGCGCGGCGCGAATATGTCGCTGGTCGGCGGTGTCGCAGACCTGGCGCGGCGCGAGAACTGGACGCTCGATGAAATTCATGTTGAGGAAGGCCGCCTGGATGAAGTCTTCCGCTCCATAACACTGCCTGACACCGTGAAGGTGGCCGCATGAATACGGTAGCGATGCAAGGCACGGTGAAGAACATGAACGCCTGGACGAATATCAAAGCGATCATGAAGCGCGAGCTGGGCGGCTATTTCACGTCGCCGGTCGCGTATGTTTTTTTGGTTATATTTTTACTGCTGACCGGTTTCTTCACCTTCACCGTCGGAAATTTCTTCGAGCGCGGCGAAGCGTCGCTCGTGTCGTTCTTTACGTGGCATCCATGGCTTTATCTGTTCCTGGTACCTGCGGCCGGTATGCGTCTATGGTCGGAAGAGAGGCGTTTGGGTACGCTGGAGTTGCTGTTGACGATGCCGGTTACGACGTGGCAGGCGATCATCGGAAAATTTCTCGCGTCGTGGATCTTTCTGGTGCTGGCCCTCGCGTTGACATTCCCCGTGTGGATTACGGTGAATTGGCTTGGCAATCCCGATAACGGTGTGATCATGGCGGGTTACGTCGGCAGCGCGCTGCTCGCGGGTGCCTACCTCGCGATCAGTTGCATGACATCGGCGATGACGCGCAATCAGGTGATCAGTTTCATTGTCTCCGTAATGATCTGTCTTTTTCTCATACTCGCAGGTTTCACCCCGGTCACAGATCTTCTCGTGCGGTGGGCTAATCCGGTCTTCGTGCAAACCATCGCGTCGTTCAGCGTCATGACGCACTTTGAAGGGTTCCAGCGCGGGGTCATCGACTTGCGTGACGTGGTGTTCTTTGCCTCGCTGATCGGATTTGCGCTGTTTACGACCGGCGTGGTCATCCGCGGACATCGTGCAGGGTAACAAATCATGAACAGAAAACATCTCGCGACATTGTTCTATTCGGCGGGCGGCGTTATCGCGTTGGTCGTCATCCTGATTGCGGTGAATTTTCTGCTCGGAACGCTGAACGCACGCGTCGACCTGACGCAGGGCAGCGTGTATACGCTCTCGCAAGGGACGAAAGCGATCGTCAGCAAGCTCGAGGCGCCGGTAAAGATCCGTCTCTATTATTCGCAGGGCAGCAGTGTGGTGCCGGTCGGTTTGAAGACGTTCGCGAAGCGTGTCGAAGATCTGCTCAGTGAATTCGAGCGTGCCGGCAACGGCAAAGTGATCATTGAGAAGCTCAATCCCGAGCCCGATTCGGACGCGGAAGACTCGGCGGTTCTCGATGGTATCGAGGGGCAACTGACGAATACACAGGAGAAGTTTTACCTGGGCCTTGCGGTCAGTTTCCTCGATCAGAAAGCGGCATTGCCGGTGCTCGCACCGGATCGCGAGCAGCTTCTCGAATACGACATCACGCGGGCGATCACGCGCGTGGCGTCGCTTACCAAGCCGGTCGTGGGCATCATGAGCGCGCTGCCGGTGCTGGGACGTCCGCTGAACCCGATGACAAAGCAGCAGCCGACCGAGCCGTGGGCGCTCGCAAATGAATTGCAGAATATCTTCACGGTCAAGAAAGTCGATCTCAAAGCCGACAAGATTCCGGATGACATCAAGGTGCTGCTCGTCATCCATCCGCGGGACATCTCCGAAGAAAGCGAGTACGCGCTCGACCAGTTCATTCTGCGGGGCGGCAAGATGATTGCCTTTCTCGATTCGTACGCCTATTTCGACCAGCAGCCTGATATGCAGAATCCGTTGGGCGGCAACGCTGCCGGCCAGTCGACGTTTTATCATCTGCTGAAACACTGGGGTTACGGCATGGAAATGGGCAAGGTCGCTGCCGATCTGACATATGCCAGCGGCGCCGGACCCCGCATTCTGCCGACGCTGTTATCGCTCAGCGGTGACGCGCTCAACAAAGAGGACGTCGTGGCGAGTCAGGTCGGCACGTTGCTGCTGCCGTTCGCAAGCGTCTTCACGGGAAAACCTGCGCAGGGTTTAACCCAGAATGTGCTGGTGCACACATCGCCGAACGCGATGCTTGCTGACCTCATCATTGCGACGCTGTCGGGCGAACCTTCGACGCGCGGTTTTCAGCCGGCCGGCAGCCCGTTCCCGCTTGCGATTCGTGTAACCGGTAAATTTACGACGGCATTCCCCGAGGGCAAGCCCAAACCGTATGCGCCGCCGCCGAAAGATGGCAAAGCACCGGCGCCGAAGGCCGAAGACACCGGTCCGCCTCAATTGAAAGAGTCGGCACAGGAGAATTCGGTCGTGCTGGTATCGGACGTCGATATGCTTACCGACGGTGCTGCGGTCGAAATTCAAGAAGTGTTCGGCCAGCGTCTTGCAGTGCCGCGCAACGGCAATCTTAACTTTGCGCAAAGCCTCGTCGAGCAGGTGGCGGGAGATTTCGACTTGACGAAACTGCGCAGTCGCGCCGCTTTCACTCGACCGCTCACAGTCATTCAGCAAATGGAAGCGCGCGCTCAACAAAGCTACCTCGGCAAGATCAAGGAGCTCGAGGACAACCTGCAGCAGACGCAGGAAAAGCTGGCCGCTTTACAAAAGACTCGCGCAGGCGCGCAAGCCGCCACAATGTCTCCGGAGCAGCAGACGGAAGTCGAGAACTTCAAGAAGAAGGCGATTGAGACGCGCCGCGATCTCAAGGAGCTGCGCAAGGATCTGCGCGTCGAGAGCGAGTCGCTGCAGTTCTGGACGAAGCTCGTCAATATCGGGCTCGTGCCGCTGCTCGTCACGCTCATGGGGCTCGCGCTCGCACTCGCCCGCCGCCGCAGAACGGCAGCCCGAAAATGAACCGCAAAAGTTTTCTCATCTTATTGTTGCTCCTCATCGTCCTGGGCGGCGCCGGCCTCGCGTTGTTCTGGCAGGATCTGAGCGCGTGGCGCAGCCCGAATGCAAAAATCGGCACCAAGCTGTTCGAGAAGTTGCCGGTAAACGACGTTGCGCAGATTCGTCTCTACGACGGCAAAGGCACCGTTACGCTCGTGCTCAAGGACGGCCGCTGGATCGTGAAAGAACGCGGCGATTACAACGCGAGCGTGCAGGAGATCGGCGATCTGCTGGTCAAGCTGCCGGACGTCAAGGTCGTGCAGACCGAAGCGGTCGGCGCCTCGTTGCTGCCGCGCTTGAATCTGGTGGCACCCGGTAAGGATGTGAAACCGGAGGACGCGGGTACTCAGCTTGAACTGAGCGATAAAAGCGGCAAAGTGATCGGCACGCTGCTGCTCGGCAAGAAGGTTTTGAAAACGGAGCCGAGCCCGTTGCCGATACCGCAGGTGACGCCGGTCGGGCGCTATGTCTTGAGCCCCGGCAATGCAACGGTCCTCGTCTTGTCCGATGCGCTGAAAAACGCAGACGCCAAACCTGCGCAGTGGCTTGCGAAGGACTTCTTCAAGGCTGAGCGCATCAAGACGCTGATAGCAAGCGGCGAGGGAAGCGCTTGGAAGCTTACGCGTCCGGAAGAATATGGACAGTGGAAGTTTGCGGACGGCAGCGGCGAGCTTGATCCAAGCAAGGCCGTCGCAGCCGTAAATGCACTGGCCGGCCTCAACTTCACGGATGTTGCGCTCGGCATGACAGACGACAAATTTGCGCAGCCGCGCACTTATGTTGCAGACACATTTGATAATCTGGTTTACACCATCAAGATCGCAAAAAAACCGGACAGCGACGATTACTATTTGTCGGTCGCCGTGACCGGTGACCCGCCGCGCACCCGCACACCTGAAAAGGACGAGAAGCCTGCGGACAAAGAGCGGCTCGACAAGCAGTATGCTGAAACGCTTAAGAAACTGGATGAGCGCGTCAAGCTGGAGAAGGGCCTTGCGGGGTGGACTTATGTGGTTGCAGCCAAGTCGCTCGAACCCCTGCTCAGGACGCGTGCAGATCTGATAGCGCCGCCGCGCAAGAAGTAGCACGACCGGCGGCGACAAATCCCTGCGGTATACTTTCCGTCCGACTATGCATGGTTTTCAGTCATGACCCGCGCAGTGCATGATATCGGCGGCCTGCCGGCCGGCCCGATCGAGATTGCGGAGCACGAACGCACATTCTTCGAGCAGCGCATCGATGCCATGATGCGGCTGCTCGCGCACCCGACGCATGGTTACTACACGGTGGACGCAATGCGGCGGGCCATCGAATCGCTGCCGCGCGAAGACTACGTGGGCCTTGGCTACTACGAGCGCTGGCTACAAGCCATGCGCAAGCTCGTGGTGGAGAAAGGTCTCGTCAGTGAAGCAGACATTGAAGGCAAACTGCGGTCGCTCGCGAACGAGGCTGGCCAAAAATGAAGCCGTCGTTCGCGCCCGGTGACAAAGTCCGGGTAGTCGCCCGGGAGACAGCGACGCATTGCCGCACGCCGCATTATCTGCGTGGCAAGCGTGGCGTCGTCAGCCGCGTCTTTGGAACGTTTCCGAATCCTGAACAGCTCGCATATCACCGCATCGGCGTTCCGCATGTGCCGCTGTATCAGGTCGATTTCGACTATGCGGAAGTGTGGGGAAAAGCTGCGCCCAACACCCGCATCAGCGCTGACATTTTCCAACACTGGCTGGAGGCGGACCGCTGATCATGCCGCACGACCATTCCCATCATCACCACGACCACCCGCACGACCACGACGTGCACGCGCCGATCAACGAATCCCACGGTGCCCGGAGCGATTCGATCCTCCTCGAGCGCGCGCTGCGGGAGCTGTTGATCGAAAAGGGCGTGTTTACGCCCGCCGACGTGCAGCGCCAAATCGAGCTCACCGAGTCGCGCGATCCCGAGCTCGGCGCCAAAGTCGTTGCTCACGCGTGGACTGACGCCGCATACAAAGCATGGCTACTAAGAGATGCGAAGCCTGCGATCGAGACCTATCTTGGAATCGACCTTAATCTGACGCCCGAACTCGTGGTGGTTGAGAATTCGCGCGAACGCCATCATGTCATTTGCTGCACGCTGTGCTCCTGTTATCCGCGCGCGATACTCGGTATTCCGCCTGCCTGGTATAAGAGTCTCGAATATCGCTCACGCGTGGTGATTGAGCCGCGTGCGGTTCTCGCAGAATTCGGCACGAGGCTGGCCGATGATGTCGAGATTCGCGTCGTCGACAGCACTGCGGACATGCGTTACATGGTGTTGCCGATGCGCCCCCGTTACACCGAAAACATGAGCGAAGCGGAACTGGTGGGCGTGATTACGCGCGATTCGATGATCGGCGTCAGTGTTCTTGCCGAACGTCCGCAGTAGCGTGTCCGCGCGCAACGCGTAAATCCTGGAGAGCAAGCGATCATGAAGTTCAAAGACCTCCTCAAGTCGCCGGTTTTTCCAAAGGGTCACCGCTGGAATATTTCCAAACGCAAAAATGCATACGAGTCGGATCTCAGTGCGCTCGTGCGCGCGATGCTCGAAGATGACCAGATCCGTGAAGACCAGCGTTTCGCGTGGGAGCGCTGGCGCGCGGAAGACCGCTTGACTAAGAAACCGTAATTCAGCTTGGTGCCGCCCGCCTCCGTGTCGCCGGCTGCCTAATGTCGTGCGCCGTCGGCATATTCGTGGCGACGCTGATCAGCGGCCAGGCGTCTGCGCAAACCAGCGCTGCGACGACTAAAGCGCGTGTCGCTCCGCAGGTGTATCCGTCCCGGCCCATCCGCATGATCGTACCGTTCTCGCCCGGCGGCACCTCCGACACACTCGCCCGTATCCTCGGCCAGCAGCTCACGGCCGCATGGGGTCAGCAAGTCGTCGTCGACAGCCGGCCGGGCGCCAGCGGCATCATTGGAACTGAAGTCGCAGCCCGCGCGCCGGCGGACGGTTATACGCTGATGCACGGCAATCTCAGTCAGTTCGCCATCAATCCCAGTCTCTTCAGCAAACTCAGCTACGAGACATTGCGCGATTTTGCACCGGTGAGCCTAGTGGGCAGCGCACCGCAATTGCTTGTCGTGAATCCGGGTATCGCGTCGAAATCGGTGGCCGAACTCGTCCAACTCGCGAAAGCCAAGCCGGGGACGCTCAATTACGGTTCGGGCGGCGCCGGTACGCTCGCTTATCTCGGCGGCGAAATGTTCAGATCGCTCGCGGGCGTCAACATCGTTCACGTTTCATACAAAGGGACCGTGTTGGCGCTCAATGATCTACTCGCAGCCCAGATACAGTTGATGTTCTCGGACATGCCCATTGCACTGCCGCACGCCAAGTCCGGCAAGCTCCGCGCGTTGGCGGTAACGAGTGTTCAGCGGACACCGCTCATGCCTGAGATCGCGACGGTGGCAGAATCCGGTCTGGCCGGATATGCGCTGGTGAACTGGTGGGGTATTCTTGCTCCGCGCGGCGTACCGCAGAACATCATCAGCAAGCTGCACGCTGAGATCGCGCGTATTCATGCCTTAGCTGAAGTGAAGGACCGTTATGCTGCGCTGGGCGTCGAGGCGGTCAGTAGTACCCCGGAGCGATTCGCCGAGTACATCAAGTCAGAGGCCGCGCGTTTCAGCAAGTTGATCAAGGATGCGGGTGCGAAGGTCGAATGAGGTGATTGGATGCCTGAACTAAGGAGACGGCGAGAATTACTGATTGCACTGATCGCGTTGGCTTGGGCAACACAGGTCACGGCCGCCGATTCCGGACAATCGTATCCGAACAGGCCAGTTCGATTTATCGTTCCGTTTGCGCCGGGCGGGAGCACGGATACACTCGCCCGCACAGTCGGACAGAAGCTGGGTGAAGCGCTGGGCGAGCAGGTCGTTGTCGATAATCGTTCCGGCGGCAACGGCAATATCGGCACTGATCTCGTCGCGCACGCTGCACCCGACGGGTACACCATACTGCTCGGTTACATTGCGAATCTCGCCATAGGGCCAAGCCTGTACGCGAAGCTACCCTTCGATCCGGTCAAAGATCTCGCGCCGGTTACCCAACTCGCGGTAGCGCCGAACATTCTTGTCGTGCATCCCTCGGTGCCGGCGAAAAATTTCAAAGAATTCATTGCATACGCGAAAGCAAATCCGCAAAAAGTTAACTTCGCGTCAGCGGCGGTCGCCAGCCCCGGTCATCTGGCCGGCGAACTGCTCAACCATGCAGCTGGAATCCACATGCAGCATGTTCCGTATAAGGGTAGCGGCCAGGCGGTGGTCGACCTCGTCGGCGGCCAGGTGCAGGTCATGGTGAGCGGTATGTCGTCAGTCATGCCGCATATAAAAGCCGGCCGGTTGCGTGCGCTCGCAGTGACCGGCGCTCAGCGTTCACCAGCGGTGCCCGACATCCCGACCATCGCTGAATCCGGTTTCCCGAAATTTGAGGCAACTGCATGGTACGGCGTGCTCGTGCCGGCCCGTACGCCGAAAGCCATCGTCACGCGACTGCACGATGAGATCGTGCGCGCGCTGAAAATGCCTGACGTAAAGGAACGGCTGGAAAGTGTGGGCTTTGAAATCGTCGGCAGCACACCCGAAGCGTTTGGTGCTTACATAAAGTCTGAGATCGTCAAATGGGCGCCCGTCGTAAAAGCATCGGGCGCAAAAGCCGATTGAGCGAGAAAGATCGTCGACACAAAAATCACTCTAGACGGGTCAAATGTTACGACGACATCTGACTGTTCTCTGACACAATATGCCGGATGACTGAGTCCATCAAGGATACCGGCGACGATCAAGTGCTTGCTGCCATTGCACAGCTGGTTCGAGTTGGCAACCTGAAGCGTGCACGAAAACTATGTGAACAGGTGCTTGGTCGCACGCCGCACGATGTCGACGCCCTCGCCTGGCTCGGTCAAATCTGCATGGACGAAGACCGCTGGAGCGACGCGATATCAAATTTCGATAAAGCACTGCAGTTGCGTGTGGACCCCTGGACGCTCGGCAATCTCGGCAACTGTTATTGCAAGACCGGGCGGCTGGCGGAGGCGGAACACTGTCTGCGTGGCGCCATCGCTCTAAAACCGGATCTGGTACGTGCGCACGTGAGTCTGGCCGTCGTCCTTCACGGATTACGGCAATTCGATGCGGCGCTCAAACAGCTCGAGGCGGTGAGTCAACTGGCTGCGCATGATCATCACATCCCGATGCGCAAGGGTTGTTCACTTACTGAACTCGGGCGGCTTGATGAAGCGCAGGATGCTTTCGCGGAAGCAGGACAGCTAGCTGCCAGATTCGTCTATCCACGGCTCGTCGCATTCGACCAGAGTGCATTTGATTCGATTTCGGGTACGGGACCGGCGATTCCCCCGCCGCAGGTCATGCACGAAAGCACGCCTCCCGCCGAATGCAGCTATGTCGTCCTGATTTCCTGCGATTCGGCGTATGCGCGCAAATACGGTTTTACGTTCATACGTTCGTTTGCGATGCACGCGCAGGGCAATAACATCCTTCACATGCATATCTACGATGCGGATGAGCGGATCGTAGATGAAGCCAAGGATGTTGCGCAAACGGCAGGGCTCGTATCTCTGGCAATCAGTACTGAGACAAGCCCTTTCCCACAGGTGGAGAAGCAGCGGCGCAAGTCGTACTACGCCTGCGGACGCCTTGTGCATATGGCGTATTGGCTTAAGCGGTATCAGCGCCCGGTGCTGAGCCTCGATGTCGACATCATTGTGCAAGGCAAGCTCGCCACCCTGGTTGATGCTGCAAGCGCCAGTGATGTCGGGCTGAACCGCCGCGAGCCAATCGATTCTCCATGGCTGGATGTTATCGCCAACATAATCATTGGCAACCCGACCGCCGCCGCTATTGGTTATTTCACAGCGGTCGCGAACTACGCGCTTGAATACATCAAGCGCGAAGGCGATGCCTGGCTCGTGGATCAGACCGCCCTTTTTTGCGTGCTGAAAATGATGAATCGTTATGCAAGCGCGCCGTCGGTCACATGGATTTCGGAGTCGAATCAACCTTCGCTATGGCACTTCGGCGCTGCCAATGAGCATTCGGTAACTGACCCGCGCTATCTTAAGTATGCAGTTGCCGGTAGCCGGTAGGTCTTCAGCCGTCGCCGGCAGCGAACACAGCGGATGCTGAGAACGGGGCGGGCTCTTTTCCGGATGACAAATCGCGTGATGCGCTTCGCTCCGGGCGCGTAACTTCATGCAAATCGACAATCCGGACTTATTCTCCGTAGTGCTACCGACTTTCAATGGCACGCCGTTCGTAAAGCGCACGCTCGATTACTTGAGGCACTTGCAGTTCAAAGGCCGCATCGTATTGTCGGATAACAGCAGTGGGTCATGCCGGGAATGGATCGCGTCATGCGCAACCGCATACCGCGACTTGAATCTCGAAGCGTTCCAGTTCGACGAACGGATCACCTTCCTCGACAAGCTGATCGCGACGCTTGAAAAGACCCCATCGCGTTTTGTGATCCTGCATGCGCACGACGACTTCATGGTGCCTGCAGCGGTCGAAAGCTGCGTGACATTTCTCGATCGCGATTCTGCGTATAGCGCAGCGCGCGGCCGGGTCGCGATGTTCGCGCTGACGCGTGGCGACGCGAAAGCGGCCGCACAGACGTCAGTTGCGCTCGTTCCTCATCCCATGCGAGGGTATGAACAGGACACGCCTGTCGAGCGCATGATTGCTCACATTGACCGATACGCATCGACTTTTTATTCGATCCATTGCCGTGAGCGCCTTATCGAAAGTTTCCGCCGCACCGCGGCAGGTACCACGAATGTCATTTTCTTTCAGTATCTGTCGTCGTGCATCTCAGCGCTGCAGGGAAAGATTCATTGCTCGGATGAATTGTTCTACGTCCGCCAGGGCCATGCTGACAGTTGGAGCGGCAGTCTCAAGCAAAACAGCTATGAACACTGGCCGCTGCTGATTACGTCGCCGGACTTCTCCCGCTATTACAGCGAATTTCGTAATTCGCTTTGCCGCCTGTGCGAAACGACGCTCGCATTGTCGGCGCAGGACATTGGACCGCGAATCGACAAGGCCGCGGTCAGTTTGTTCCGCCGCGCGTACTGCGGTCAGGAGTTCGATAATCCGGATGAAGTGCGCTTTATTCAGCGATTGAACACCGGCGGTTCGGCTGAGCACGCTCTGCTCACCGCAGTGATCGATTTCTGCCTAAAGTACCCCGACACTTATTAAACCGCAGATGCTGACTTACATTGATCACGTCCGTTTGCGCGCTACATGTTGAGTCATGACTTCGAGCACGCGGTCGCCGGCGGCGGTTTTTATTTCCGTCCGCACGACTGCGAGCGTGCGTCCAGCATGAATGACGCGTGATCTGATACTGAGCCATTTTCCGCGCCCGGGACTGATGTACCACGCGGCGACCGTCGATAACATCATGCCGGCCGGCGCCGCCGCGCACGCACATGCAGCCGCCATGCCCAGCGATATTCCGCCCTGAACGTGACCGACGCGATTACCAAGATGGGGACCAAGCGCCACGCGCAGACTGGCGCCGCCGGCAGTTCGCTTCGGGACGCCGCCCCAGAAATGCTGTACGAAAGAGACCTCGTCGGTGGCCTTAGCGAGCGCTGCATCGCAGGCTTTCAGGATCGGACGCTCATGTGGCTCGAGGTCCGCCACCGCTAGCGGCGTGAGCGCCTTGGCCTTTGATCGCTGCCACGGCAAGGGTGCAAGCTTCACACCGGGTGGTGGATCAAGAAGCACAAACTCACCAGTCGCATGGCACAGCGGTTTGCCGTTGGCGTGCAGCGTCGCACTGGTTAATGACTGATGTAGGGCCGCGCCGGCGCTGAAGCCGAGCAAGTTTGCTTGCGCGCTGATGTCACCCGTCGCCGGCATACCGGTGAACTGAATTTGCATATGAATGGTGGCAAGGCGGGCGCCCGGCGATATGAGTAATCGCGTTGACGTTGCAAGCGCGGTGTCCGCCAGGATTGCGACTGCCGAGAGATCGATCTCGCCGCTCGCATCTCGACAGTGAGGGCCATCCGGCAACGACACACGCGCCGTTTGGCCGGCGATTTCATGCCACTGCATGTCGAGAAAGTAACCGGGGAAATGCAGGCCGAGGACGCGATTGCCGGCGATGCCGCGCAGCACTTGCGATCGGATGAAATCAGAGTGTGGCGTGCGCGTCATCGTTGTCAGTCAGTCGTTATGCCGTGTCTTGCATATAGCGGCCGGATTTGATGCCGAAGCAGCGGCAGTCGGCGCATGATGAGAACCACAACCACCAGGCAAGCGGCGCCTCCTATGCATACCGTGTTCATCGCACCTATGCGATCCGCCAGCGTACCCGCCATGAGGGCGCCGAACGGTGTGATGCCGAGAAATGCGGCAGTGTACAGACTCATCACCCGGCCACGCTTGTCGTCATCGACGATCGTCTGCAGGATCATATTGACCGAGACCGAGATAACGAGGATGCCAAACCCGATCACTGCCATCAGCATGATGGACAGCGGTAATAGTCGCGACAATGAAAGCGCGATGAGCGCTGCGCCCGCCATCAATGCCGCGCCGAAAATAAATGGCAGCAGCCCGCGCACGTTTTTGCGCAGCGACAACACGAGCGTTCCGGTCACGGCACCGAATCCCGCGGACCCGACCAGAAAGCCGAGCGTCTCGGCGTTGCCGCCGAATGCTTCATGTACGATCGCGGGCATCAGGGTGCCGTAAGGCGCCGCGGTAAGCGCAACCGCGGCCAGCAAGGCGAGCAGCAGCCGAATCGGGATCGTCCGCCACGCATATGACAGACCTTCGCGTAATCCTTTGGCCATCGAAGCATGGGCGCCCGCGTGTTCGACGGGCTTCACGCGAATGACTGCAAAAGTGACGAGCACTGCAACATAGCTCAGGGCATTAATGAGAAAGCACGTCGCTTCACTGAAACGCGCGATCAGCAAGCCAGCGGCGACCGGACCAACGAGCCGGCCGCAATTCGCCACTAGTGAAGTAGTGGCAACCGCATTCGGCAGATCCGCGCGGTCCTCGATGAGCTCGAGCAGATAGGCATGACGCACCGGTAGTTCAACAGCGACGCACATGCCGAGAAACGCCGTCAGCACAACGATGTGCCAGACCTCGATCGCACCGCTGAACGCGAGTGCAGTAAGCGCCACCGCTTGCAGCATCTCGAGCCATTGCGTTGCGAGCATCATGCGGTGGCGATTGAAACGGTCCGACCACAAGCCCGCGAACGGCGCAAGCAACAGAACAGGCAGATTGGACGCAAAGCTCAGCACGCCGAGCAGCGTCGCGCTGCCCGTGAGTCGATAAACGAGCCACCCGAGCGCAATCTGCTGCACCCAGTAACCGCTGATCGCGAAGATCTGTCCGCTGACGAACAGGGCAAAGTTGGGATGACGTAGCGCACGCGGCATGTTGGATTCGAAGACAGTGGTTGCGGCTTCGCGGTCGCGGCAGCGCGCATGAATGGTACAGCAAATGGCCTGTCGAAGCGCTCAACGAGTCGTGCCCAGCGCGGATTCAACCGGCTGCATGCACAAAGCACATAAAGCAAGTCTTCAGCGTGCTGCAGATGGTGCTGGTTAAGCGAGCACCGTTCTGAAATATTTGATCGTCTCGCTGAGGCCGTCGTCGAGCGCAGTGCCGGGTTCCCACTTCAGTTTGTCGCGCGCGAGCCGGATATCAGGCTGACGCTGACGCGGATCATCCGGTGGCCGGGGCCTGTAAGCAAGCTTCGACTTGGAGCCGCTCAACGCGACGACTTTCTCGGCGAGCGCACGCATTGAGATTTCTGTCGGGTTACCGAGGTTCACAGGACCGGTGAAATCGTCACCGCTGTCCATGAGCCTGATGAGCGCTTCAATAAGGTCGTCGACGTAACAGAAAGAGCGCGTCTGCATGCCATCACCGTAGAGCGTTATATCTTCATCACGCAACGCCTGCACGATGAAGTTGCTTACCACGCGTCCGTCGTTCGGGTGCATCCTCGGACCATACGTGTTGAAGATACGCGCGACCTTGATGTCGACCTTGTGTTGCCGGTAATAATCAAAAAACAAGGTCTCAGCGCATCGCTTGCCTTCATCGTAACAGCTGCGCGGCCCGATGGGATTTACGCTGCCGACATAATCCTCGGTCTGGGGATGTACCTGCGGATCACCATAGACCTCGGAAGTCGACGCCTGCAAGATGCGCGCTTTGACGCGCTTCGCGAGCCCGAGCATGTTGATGGCGCCATGCACGGACGTTTTCGTCGTCTGCACGGGGTCGAACTGATAATGAACGGGGGAGGCGGGGCACGCCAGGTTATAGATCTGCTCTACTTCTACATAGAGCGGAAACGTAATGTCGTGGCGCATGAGCTCGAAGTATGGATCGCGCAGGAGATGCGCGATGTTGTCCTTGCTGCCGGTGAAGTAGTTGTCGACGCAGAGAACATCACGACGCTGCGCGAGCAGTTTTTCGCAGAGGTGAGACCCCAGAAAACCGGCGCCGCCGGTGACCATTATTTTTTTCAGGCGAGTCTCCACTGATTACGAGGCGCACGGGTTGCGGCTGAATTGTATGTGAATGAGCGCTGCGTGGCTATGCAGACACTCTGCTATAGTTCGCGAGGCGCATGCAATTTGCGCTGCGTTTCCGGTGCGCTCTCTGTCAGCGCATCCAGTCACGGCACGATGAACCTCTACCTGATCTTTCTGATTGCGTTGTGCAACGTCACGTGTCTGCGCGCGAGCCGTGTCGTCGTGTCACTGTTCGCTCTACAACTCGGCGCGACCCAGTTTGTGATCGGCCTGCTGATCGCCATGTATTCGCTGTTTCCGGCGCTGCTCGCGTTGTATGCAGGCCGGCTGTCGGACCGTCGCGGCACTCGTCTGCCCATGTTGATCGGGTCCATCGGTCTTGTGATGGGCCTGCTGTTACCCGCCGCTGTGCCTGGCATGCCCGCTTTGTTCGCCTCGGCGGCACTGTTCGGCATGTCATACATCTTCTATCACGTCGCCGTGCAGAACCTGTTGGGCGAGATCAGTGGAGAAACAGAGCGCACACGCAATTTCAGCAATTACACGCTCATGATTTCGACCGGCGGATTTGCCGGCCCTCTATTCGCCGGCTTTTCAATCGACCAAGCTGGTTATAGCGCCACCTACCTCTATCTGGCGCTGGTAGCAATGATTCCGGTACTCGCTCAGACGTTTGCGGGCGGCATGAGACGAGGCAAAACTGCGGGCACCGTTAAACAAAAAAGCCGCTCGCAAATCGCAGGCGCGCGCGAGCTCCTCGCACAGGCGCCGCTGCGGCGAACGCTGATCACGAGCGCGGCGGTGCTAACCGGCACCGATCTCTTCCAATTTTATATGCCGATCTATGGACATTCGATCGGTCTGTCTGCAACCCAGATCGGCGTCGTGCTGAGCATGGTTGCGATTGCCGGCTTCATCATACGTATCGGCATGCCGGCGCTTGTGCGCAGAGCGGGCGAGGAGCCGCTTCTCGCCTATTCTTTGTTTCTCGGCGGCGCAACCTACCTCTTGTTTCCATTTTTCACGGACATCACCGTGTTGACTTGCATCGCGTTCATGCTCGGCTTGAGCCTGGGTTGCGGGCAGCCGTTATCGCTCATCATGGCGTACGCGCGCGCACCTCAGGGAAGGTCCGGAGAAGTGCTAGGACTTCGTCTCACCATCAACAATTTCACGCACATCGCTGTGCCGCTTGTCTTCGGATCGCTGGGCTCGGCGCTCGGACTGGCGCCTGTATTCTGGGTGAATGCGCTCATGCTCGCAGGCGGTGGAGCTTTGAATCGCACGAGGCGTGCATAATAGCGGCTTTTTGATCTGGAGCAGGCAATGAAGATCGCAGTCATCGATGATTATCAGGACGCATTCCGGCACCTGGCTGGTTACGCGCGTTTGAAAAACCATGAGGTCATCGTCTTTCGTGACACCGAAAAGGATCCGGCGAAGCTCGCGTCGCGTCTCGCCGATGCGGACGCCGTTCTGCTTACTCAGCAACGCTCGCCGTTTCCGCGCGCTGTAATCGAGAAGCTGCCGAAGCTGAAACTGATCGCGCAAACCGGCCGCAATACCAATCACATCGATGTTGCCACCTGCACTGAAAAGGGGATTGTCGTCGCCGCAGCCGGCAGCGGCACGCCGCATGCGACAGCCGAGCTCACCTGGGGACTTATCCTTGCGAGCCTCCGTCACATTCCGCATGAAGTCGAGCAGTTGAAGAAGGGCGTATGGCAAACGACCGTCGGCACAGGTCTCAAAGGCAGAACACTCGGCGTGTACGCGCCCGGCCGCATCGGGACCTGCGTTGCTCAGGTCGGCAAAGCGTTTGGCATGAAAGTAATGTGCTGGGGGCGTGAAGCGTCGAAGACGAAAGCCCAGGAGCTAGGTTACGAGGTGCCGGCAAGTCGCGAAGCGTTCTTTGCGCAATCCGACATTGTTTCTCTTCATATACCGCTGAACAAGGAAACCCGCGGCATTGTCACCGCAGCGGATCTTGCCGCGATGAAACCGACTGCGCTTTTTGTAAATACGAGTCGTGCACCGCTGGTCGCTGCGGGCACCTTGCTTGAGGCGCTCAAAAAAGGACGCCCTGGTTTTGCTGCGATCGATGTGTATGAAGATGAACCGGTGGTCGGCGGCAACTATCCATTGCTCAAGATGCCGAATGTCGTCTGCACGCCGCATCTCGGCTATGTAGAGCAAAGCACGTACGAGTCGTACTACGGCTCTGCAATCGATAGCATCCTGGGTTTCGCTGACGGAAAACCCGTCAACGTGCTCAACCCCGAAGCACTTAATAAGAAGTAGAACAGCACACCGCTTGGCGCCGCGTGCGCCGACAATTACTGCCCGTCATCGACGTGTTTATGTTGTGAGGCGAGTTGCTGTTGCACCTGCGGCGGGACCGGCTCGTAGTGACTGAGCTCGATGACGTAAGAGCCCTGACCCGCGGTCACTGATTTCAGGCGGGCCTGATAGTTGTTGAGCTCAGACAAGGGCGCGCGACCGGCGATGGTAACCATGCCGGCGCTTGCCGATTGGGTGCCGCTGATCTGACCGCGCTTCGCCGACAGATCACCGGCGATATCGCCCATCTTGGCATCGGGCGCATTGATCTCGATGTTGACGATCGGCTCGAGCACGATGGGCCGTGCTTTCTGAATCGCATCGAGAAACGCGCGCTTGCCCGCCGAGACGAACGCGACTTCCTTGGAATCGACCGGATGGTGCTTGCCGTCGTAAACGATGACGCGCACATCCTGCATCTGGAAGCCGGCGAGCGGCCCGCAATTCATGACATCGCGAACACCTTTCTCAACCGCGGGGATGTACTGCGACGGTATCGTCCCGCCTTTGACCTGGTCGATGAACTCGAAGCCCTTGCCGCGCGGCAGCGGCTCGATGCGCAGGAACACTTCGCCAAACTGGCCGGCGCCGCCGGTCTGTTTTTTATGACGATGGTGGCCTTCGGCTTTCGCCGTGATCGTTTCGCGATAAGGTATACGCGGCGGTTTAGTTGATACGTCGACGCGATATTGCTTCTGCATTTTGTCCAGGATGTAGCGCATGTGGAGGTCGCCGAGTCCGCGGATCACGGTCTCGTTGCCGCTGTGATCGATCCGGAAGCACGGGTCCTCCGCCCCGAGCTTATGCAAAACTTCCGAGAGGCGCTGTTCATCGCCGCGCCGTTTGAGCTCGAGCGCAAGCGCGTGCATCGGTACCGGGTATTGCATCGGCTTGAGGTGTATGTGATCTTCGTCGTGTGAATCGTGAAGCACTGCATCGAGCTCGATCGCCTCGACCTTGGTCACTGCGGCGATGTCGCCGGGCACGCACGCATCCGTCTCGATGTGGTCTTTGCCCTGCAGCAGGAATAAGTGACCGACTTTGAATGGTTTGCGTCCATCGCCGATGAGAAGCTGCGAGTCACGGCGAATAGTCCCTTGGAATACGCGAAACGCGGCGAGCTTGCCGACGAAGGGATCGACGACGATTTTAAAAACGTGCGCAAGCACGTGCTTCTTCGGATCCGGCTCGGCATGGATTTCAACCGCACGCTCGCCTTCGCCGGAATAAAACTGCGGCGGATTGCCCTCTGCTGGATTCGGCATCAAACGAGCGAATACGTCGAGCAATTCGGCCACGCCGGCCCCGTTGCGCGCTGATACGAAGCAGACAGGGACCAAATGGCCATCGCGCAGCGCCTGCTCGAACGGCGCATGCAATTGCTCCGCGCTGATTTCACCCTGCTCGAGATAAAGCTCCATCAATTTCTCGTCGACTTCAACCACCTGCTCGACGAGCGCACGGTGCGCCTCGGCGACCGATGAAAAGTCCGCATCGCCGGCAGGGTTGAAAAAGCAATCGACGACTTTGCTTGCGCCAGCTGCCGGCAGATTGATCGGCAGGCACTCTTTGCCAAACACGCTCTTGATAGTGTCGAGCAGCGCGGGCAGGTCGACGTTTTCCGCGTCGATCTTATTCACGATCAACATGCGGCATAAGCTGCGTGCGCTCGCCCACTGCATCATGCGCTTGGCGATCATTTCAATGCCGTTTTGCGCATTGATCACGACCGCTGCTGTCTCGACAGCCGCCAACGCGTTGAGCGATTGCCCCAGGAAATCCGGATAACCCGGTGTGTCGATCAGGTGAACGCGCGCGTCGCGGTGCGTGAAGTGAACCACCGAGCTTGCAAGCGAATGTCCGAATTCCCTTTCGAGCGGGTCGAAATCACAGACAGTCGTACCTTTTTCGATGCTGCCGGGCGCCGCAATAGCGCCGGCTTTGTATAGCAATGCTTCGGCGAGCGTCGTCTTGCCGGCCGCGCCGTGGCCGACCAGTGCAATGGTGCGTATCGCATCGACAGCAAAATTCGGCATGCACAACTCCTTCGTAGCGTGAAGCGCAGGGTGGCGTTTTCAGTATAGAGAGGCGGAATTGCCCCTACAAGGCGTCTCCATCGCGATTGAAACCGCGGCCCGCGACGGTTAACCCCGTACGCCGCCCATGCACGTTTATACGAGCCGGCATCACTTTGGTGTCCAAATCTATGGAGTTAAAGGTGAAAAACACTTTCGTTGCAGCAGTCTTCATGGCTGTCTCAGCAAGTCCCGCCTGGGCGGTGGGGACAATCGCCGACGTCACTATTTACGATCGCACGCAGAATCGAACCCTGCCATTGCATTACCACGAGGGTCGCTATTACGTCGCCGGACAACCGGGCCATGAGTATGAAGTCAGGATCCGGAACAATCAGGCTGGCGAAATCCTCAGCGTGGTGTCAATCGACGGCGTCAACGCAATTTCCGGCGAGACTGCGGACTGGAGCCAGACGGGGTACATCCTGAATCCGCATACATCGTTCGGCATCAAAGGATGGCGCAAGAACTTGCAGCGCGTCGCCGCGTTCTTTTTTACGGAACTCGACAATTCGTACGCAGCGCGCACGGGTCGCCCGGACAACGTCGGCGTCATCGGCGTCGCCGTGTTTAGAAAAAAGCATGAGGTAGGCGCGCTCATAGGTGATTACCTGGCGCGCAATCGCCCGCCCGCACGAGAAGCGGAGGCGCGCACGGAAGCCGGGGATTCAGCGAAGGATTCAGCGCCGCAAGCCGAGGCCGCCGACGCAGCGGCCCCACGTGCATCGACGGTCGTGCCGCAGCCCGCACCTGAGAGCAAAAAGCTTGGCACCGGGCACGGGCAGAATCAGACATCCGTCGTCCGCTATGGGAGTTTCGAACGGGCGTCGACCTCGCCGGACGAAGTGATCACGATTTTCTACGACAGTTATCCCAACCTTGTTGCGCAAGGCGTAATCCGGGCTACGATGCGGCTCGCGCGGCCCAACGCGTTCCCGCAGCAGTTCGTGCCCGACCCGCGCTGAACGGTTGCGTCGATGCGACGCGGGGTTGCCGGTATGAGTGGCGTTGGCCATACTGGTATCCCGCGATGCCTGAAAAGCCGACCGACGAAGAATTGATGGAAAGCTACCGCGATGGTGATGCGGGTGCATTCGACCAACTCTACGGTCGCCATAGGGGCGGTGTATTCCGCTATCTGCTGCGTCAATGTTCGAACCGCGCCTTAGCGGAGGAGCTGTTTCAGGACGTATGGATGAATCTCGTGCGTTCACGATCGGTCTATACGGTACAGGCGAAGTTCACCACATATGTATATCGCATAGCGCATAACCGCCTGATAGACCATTACCGCACCCAAAAAGGGGTTGCCATCGCTTCTTTCGATGATGAGGACGGCCCGTCACTCGATGATATTCCAGCAAAGCGCAGTGATGATCCCGCGGTCAGTGCTGAGTCGAAACAGCAGGCGGCGGGGATATTAAAGGAGGTCGCGAGCCTGCCAGCCGCGCAGCGCGAGGCATTCTTGCTGCAACAGGAATCGGATATGAGCGTTGAGGAGATCGCGCAGGCCACAGGCGTGAGTCGGGAAACTGCTAAAAGCAGACTGCGCTATGCGCTCGCGAAGCTGCGGGCCGCTCTGGTCGCGCGCGAGCCCACCCTATGAGCCGCCAGCAGAGTAACGACTTCGAGCGCGACGCTGAATTGACTGCATTATATCGAGCTGCTCCCGCCGAGGAGCCGCCGGCCGCGCTCGACGATGCGATTCGCGCCGCGGCCCGTCGCGAGGTGCGTGCCGGTCCAGCGTCCGCCGATGCGACGCGTCGGCGCTGGTATGTTCCCGTGTCGATCGCAGCAGTCGTGGTTTTGAGCTTTACGGTCGTGACGTTGATGAAAGAGGAAGCTCCCGAATTCGCACAGGCGCCAGCACCACCGGCTGCAAGTGGCAGGACGGAGCAGTATCGGGCGCCCGACGATAACGATGCAGCGGCGTTGAAACCCAAGCGAGCACCGCTCGAGCAATCATCGAAGAACATCGGTCTCAAGCCGTCCGGCTCAGAGCCGTCAACGGGGCTAATTCCGCCATCCTCGGGACTTATCGCCCGAATGGACCCGGAGAGCCTTAAACGGCAGAAAGACACGGCGGCGTCCGAGCGACCGCCAGCCCCTGGGAAGCCCAGCGATAAGTCCAGTAAACCGAATGACAACCTGAGCGATGCGAGATCGCCGGCAGTGCGTGAATTGCTAAGCCGGGCGCCGGATGCACAACGGGACTTGGGCGGCTCGCAGTCAGGAACCGACACAGCTAAGGCGGCGGCGCCGGAGCGGCAAGCGCCTCCCGCACCGCACGCCGGCAGCCTTGTTGCGACTGAGCCTAAAGTAGATGCCGCTCCGCGTTCGAGAGCAGAGGAAGCGGATACTGAGACTCGGCAGCGCATGCAGGCGTTTCCGGCGTCGCCTGCGCCGACGCCCGCTGCCAAACCAGCAACGCCGCCATTCGCGCCTAAGGCTGAGTCGCAGGAGGAAGCAGCGACTGCAATGCGTGCGCCCGCCAAGTCCGCTGCGGAGCTTGAACGTGATAACGATCTGCCGGCGGAGAAGTGGTTGGAACGCATCGAAGATCTGCGCAAACAGGGCCGGTTGGATGAGGCAAAGGCCAGCCTGGCGGACTTTCGCA
>Ga0068868_100000264_pt1 | contig 35465 bp, 38 predicted proteins | sample KBSMisM42_FD_64660 | JGI IMG/M metagenome (GOLD analysis project Ga0068868, IMG submission 64660) | Miscanthus rhizosphere microbial communities from Kellogg Biological Station, Michigan, USA - KBS Miscanthus M4-2 | ecosystem: Host-associated > Plants > Roots > Rhizosphere > Soil ...
TTGCAGCCAAGCGGAATTATTTCGCCGCCGCCGGGATCCACCTGGAAATCACCGCTCCTGTGATCCCGCGCAACATTCCGGGATACGTGAGCGATGGGGCCAGCGACCTCGGGATCCTGCCGCAGCCGCAGGTGACGATCGCCAACTCGGAAGGGATGCCGCTGGTCGCGATCGGCAGCATGGTTCGGCGGCCGACGATGGCGTTGACGTGGCTGCAGGGCACCGGCATCGAAGACATCGATGATCTCGAGGGGAAGACGATCGCGGTCAACGGCCTCTCGTTCGAAGAAGACGTCCTCGAGAGTGCCCTCAGACAGGTCGGCCTGGGCCTGGAGGACGTCAAGCTCAGGCAGCTCGGCTATGAACTGTTGCCGGCCCTGGTCGGCGGCCGCGTCGACGCCGTGCTCGGCGTCTCCCGGAATTCGGAGGGAATCGAACTGGAAAGGTGCGGACTGGAGCCGACGGCGGTGCCACTACGGGAGCTCGGCGTCCCGCCCTACGAAGAGCTCGACATCGTTGTCCGGCGCGACCGCTTCGCCCGCGACCCCGAGCGGTTCCGGGCTTTCATCAAGGCGCTTGTCCGCGGCACCGCTGCCGCGGTCGCGAATCCGGGCGAGGCCGCCGAGGCGATTTCGTACTACCGGGTCCTGTTGAACTCCGGCCGCCCCCAGGATCCGGCGCTGGTCCGGGAGAAGGTCGAAGCGACCCTGCCCTTGCTTTCCCGGTCAGGCACGGTCAGCCCCGAGCGTGCCGACCGCTTTGCCGCCTGGATGCGCCGGGAAGGCCTCCTCTAGGCGACAGATCGCGCCGTTCCCTGAAGTAGCGGTTAGAGTTCCTCAATGGTGAAAGTTATTTGTGCAGTCCTGGCGGCCGCGCTGCTGCTCCTGGCCGGCTGCGGAGGCGGATCTGCGGGTCAGGAGGCCGCAGCTACTGACCAGGAGACGGATCACGGCCACCTTGTTCACCTGGATCTCGACGCCAATCCTGGTCCCGAAAATGTGGCTTTTGTCATGGCCAACCAACTGGGGTACTTCAGGGAGGCCGGCCTCAGTGTCACGCTCGGCAGACCGGTGAGCTGGCCCAACGCCTTCGGCTATCTCGACGGGGGGATCGTCGACCTGATCGTCGCCCCGGAGCCGCAGGTCGTTCTGGCCCAGGACGGAGGATCGCCGGTGATTGCGGTGAGGAGCGTCGTCCAGGGATCGACCGAGGGACTGATCTGGCTGGACGGATCGGGCATCGACGACGTCGCCGATCTCAAGGGCAGGACGATCGCGATCTCCGGTCTCGGCTTCCAGGAAGACTTCCTCAAGATCGTCCTGGCGCAGGCGGGGCTCGATCTCTCCGATGTGAAGCTGAGGACCCTCCCGTACACCTCGGCGGCCGCTCTGGCCAAGGGCAAGGTCGACGCCATCTTCGGCGGCTCCTGGAACGTCGAGGGGGCCGAACTGCAGGCGCGAGGGCTGAGGCCGGTGTTCACCCCTCTGCGCAGCTTCGGCATCCCCCCGTTCGAACAGGCCGTTCTCCTGGCCGATTCCAGCCGCATGCCGAGCGAGGAGAACTTCCATCGCCTGATGTCGGCTCTGGACCGCGGGACCGCTGCGGCGATCGAGCACCCTGCCGCCGCCGCGCGGGCAATTGCGGCGGAATTGTCCGAACCGGAGAAGAATGCGGCGAAGTGGCGGTCCCGGCTGAGGGCGACGCTGCCGCTGCTCTCGAGAAGCGGGCACATGAACCCGCCCCGGGCCGATCGCCTGGGTGACTGGATGTTCGCCCGGGGGCTGATCGAGTTCGAAGCGCCGGCGTCCGAACTGCTCACGAATGCACACCTGGAGGCGCGCGGATGAAGGTTCTTCGGCTGGCTCTGGCGGTTCTGGCCCTCGCCTGCCTCGCCGGGTGCGGAGGAACCTCGGGCGCCGACTCCGCCTCGACCGATTGCGCGAAGAAGCCCGCCGGCACTCCGAAGGGGAAGCCGCTCCCGCTCATCGACATTACCCTCAACGGCAAAGACGGTCCCGAGAACGCGAGCATCCTGATGGCGGCGAAGTGCGGGTTCTTCACCGAGGCGGGCTTCAACGTCACCGTGACCAGTCCGGGGGGGATGAACTACCCGCTCTTCTACGTCGCCTCGGGCACGGTCCAGATCGCGGTCTCCTATCAGCCGCAGGTGGCGATGGCGGTTGCGAAGGGGGTGCCGGTGACGGCTATCGGCAGTCTCGTCTCCGAGCCGACCGCGGCGTTGATCTGGTTGAAGGGGTCGGGAATCGACGGGGTTGCCGATCTGAAGGGGAAGACCATCGCCGTGCCCGGCGTCCCATTCCAGAAGGAGCTGCTCGAAACGATCCTCGCCAAGGAAGGGCTGACGCTCGCCGACGTCGACGTCGACGTCGTCGGTTACGAACTGCTGCCGACCCTCGTCGAAGGCAAGGCGGATGCCATCTTCGGCGGCTCGGCAAATCTGGAGGGGGCCGCTCTGGAGGCTCGCGGGCTGGACCCGGTCATCACCCCGGTGCAGGACCTCGGGGTGCCCGGCTATGACGAACTTGTCGTGATCGCCAGGCCGGACTTCGGGGCGGAAAACCCGAAGTTGATCCGTGACTTCATGACGGCTCTGTCACGCGGCCGCGCCGCAGCCGTCGCGGATCCCGGGCGGGTCAGGAAGATCCTGGAAGGCAGCTCGGAAGCGGCCTACGACCTCACTCCGGCGGAGAGGCAGGCGCAGATAGATGCGACCTTCCCGCTGCTCTCCGAGAGCGCCCACATGGATCCCGAACAGGCGGAAGACCTTGCGGGCTGGATGTACCGCGAAGGCCTGGTCGATCAGCGGCCGCGGGTGAGCGCCATGCTCACGAACCGCTATCTCGGCGAGGGCGACGAAAGCTGATCAGAGCTGCAGCGCCTTGACCTGCAGCAGCTCCTCGATCCCGTAGCGGCCGTTCTCGCGGCCGTGACCTGACTGGCCGTAGCCGCCGAACGGGGCGAGCGGGTTGAAGGCGCCGCCGTTGATCTCGATCTGGCCGGTGCGGATACGGCGGGCGACGGCGATCGCACGCTCGCTGTCCGCGGACCAGACGCCGCCGGCGAGGCCGTAGTCGGTCGAGTTGGCGATCCGGATGGCGTCATCTTCGCCCTCGTAGGGCTGGATCGCCAGCACAGGGCCGAAGATCTCCTCCTGGCCGATCGTCATCTCCGCCTCGACCTCCGAGAAGACGGTGGGGCTGACGAAGTACCCGCGCTCGAGGCCCTCGGGCGGCTCGGCACCGCCGGTGATCAGCCGCGCGCCCTCCTCGACCCCCTTCGCGATGTAGCCGCGGACCCGCTCGCGCTGGACCTCGGAGACGAGCGGCCCGAGCCGGGTCGAGGACTCGAACGGATCGCCCGGGGTGAAGCTCTCGGCCGCCGCCCTGGCCAGCTCCTCGGCCTCGGCCAGGCGCTGGCGCGGGACCAGCATCCGGGTCAGGGCGCTGCAGGTCTGGCCGCTGTTGAGGAAGCACTTGGCGACGCCGTCGGGCACCGCCCGCTCGATGTCGGCGTCGTCGAGGATCACGTTCGGCGACTTGCCGCCGAGCTCCATCGCCACCGGCTTCACCGTCGCCGAGGCGAGCTCGGAGACCCGGCGGCCGGCCCGGGTCGAGCCGGTGAAGGAGACCATGTCGATGCCCGGGTGGGCGGCGATCGCCTCACCGACGACCGGACCGACCCCGGTGACGAGGTTGAAGACCCCGGCCGGCAGGCCGGCGGCCTCGACGACCTCGGCGAGGAGGAAGGCGTTCAGCGGCGTCACCTCGCTCGGCTTGAGGACGACGGTGCAGCCGGCGGCGAGGGCGGGGGCGACCTTGGCGGCGATCTGGTTCAGCGGGTAGTTCCAGGGCGTGATCGCCCCCAGCACCCCGACCGGCTCGCGCAGCACGCGCGAGTTGCCGATCTCCTCCTCCCAGGCAACTTCCTCCATCAGCTTCGGCATCGAGGCGAACTGCGAGGTGGGGAGGCCGACCTGGATGATCCCGCTCAGCTTCAGCGGCATCCCCAGCTCCTGGGTGATCGTCGCGGTGATCTCCTCGGCCCGGCCCTGCAGCCCCTCGGCGATCGCGCTGAGGAAGCGAGCGCGCTCCTCCCGCGAAGTCTGGGACCAACCCTCGAAGGCCTCGCGGGCGGCGGCAACGGCCCGGTCGGCGTCCACCGGCGAGCAGCCGGGGATCGTCCCCATCACCTCCTCGGTGGTCGGGTCCACCACCTCGATCGGATCGGCCCCGCTCGGCTCCACCCACTCGCCGCCGATGAAGATCCTGTCCCTCGTCTGAAGCTCAGCCGCCGTCGCCATTGATTCCTCCTGGTCGCCCGTCGTTCCCAGACAACGTAGCGCCCGTCGGGCGAAAAGAGCGCTGAACGCTAAACGGCCGTGGTGAGGGCGTCCCGCTCCGCCTTCGTCCCCGGGCCGGGCACCTGCTTCGCGTCCCTCGCCGTCAGCACCTTGCCGCAGCTTTCGCAGATGCCCCGCTCGCTGACGGTGCCGCCACATTCCTTATGGACGATCAGGCGGCGGGGGCCCTCCGGATCGGGGGAGTAGCGGTCGCCCCAGTTGAGGAGGGCGATCAGGGCCGGCCAGAGGTCGAGGCCCTTCTGGGTCAGGAAGTACTCGTAGCGGGGCGGGCTTTCCTGGTAGGCGCGACGTTCGAGGATCTCCTCGTCCACCAGGCGCTGCAACCGCGCTGAGAGGACGTTGCGGGCGATCCCGAGTGACTCCTGCATCTCACCGAAGCGGCGGTTGCCGTGCATCACCGACCGCACGATCAGCAGCGACCAGCGCTCGCCGATCACCTCCAGGGCCTTGGCGACCGAGCAGTCGAGGGCGGGGTAGTCGCGGTGCAGCACGTGTGAATCTTCGCACACTGAGTTGCATCAAGCAACTGACCGCGGTAGGGTCCGCCACGTACAGAGTTGCTTCATGCAACCAAGCCGATTGGAGGCCCCAGATGAGGCTGATTCCACGACACAGGCACCGTCGCCCCAAGGGTCCGCGGATTGCGATCAGCGAGGCGGAGATCAGCGCCGACCTGCACTACCCGGCCGGCGCCCGGCGCCCCCGGCGCACGGCGGACGCGCAGAGGCTGGGGGTCAGGTGAGCGACAACAGCGTGGTCACGGCGCCCGAAGGCACCGCTGCCGACGTGGCGGAGGCCTTCGCGGCGTCAAATCCCGAGAGTTCCCGCACCCGCACCCTCGTCTGGCAGGACCCGGTGCCGACGGCCGCCGCCGGAGCGACGATGACGGGCATGGAGTACATGACCGCGGTCGTCACCGGGGAGGTGCCGCCACCACCGATCGCGGTGACGATGCGGCTGCGGCCGGTCGAGCTCGAAGAGGGAAGGGTGATCTTCGAGGGCGAACCCGGCGAGGAGCACTACAACCCGATCGGCGTCGTCCACGGCGGCTACGCCGCGACCCTGCTCGACTCGGCCCTCGGCTGCGCCGTCCACACCACGCTCCCGGCCGGCGTCGGCTACACCTCGCTGGGGCTGGAGGCGAAGTACGTGCGGCCGATCACCCGCGACACCGGCCGCGTCCTCTGCGAGGCGCGGGTCGTCTACCGCGGTCGCAAGCAGGCCACCGCCGACGCGAACCTGACGGCCGCGGACAGCGGCAAGCTGCTTGCCCACGGGATCGCGACCTGCATGTTGCTGGGCGACGCCTAGGAGCCGTTTTGGCGGGCGATCTCGATCAGCAGCCGCACGCCGAAGCCGTTGGCGTCGTTGCCAACGTACTCGCGGCCGATGTCCCAGGCGCTGCCGGCAATGTCGAGGTGCGCCCAGGGCGTCTCGCCGACGAACTCCTCGAGGAAGGAGGCGGCGGTGATCGTCCCCGCCTTGCGCTTCTTGCCGAGGTTGGAGAGGTCGGCGACCGTCCCCTTCATCAGCTCCTTGTACTCGGGGTGCAGCGGCAGTCGCCAGGACAGCTCGCCGGTGGCCTCGCTCGCCCGGGTGACGGCGGCGGCAAGCTCGTCGTCGTTGGAGATCAGGCCCGCGTAGGTCGAGCCGAGGGCGATCTCGACCGCTCCGGTCAAGGTGGCAATGTCGACGATCCGCTCGGCCCCGAGCTCGACCGCGTAGGCGAGAGCGTCGGCGAGGATCAGCCGGCCCTCGGCGTCGGTGTTGTTGACCTCGACGGTCTTGCCGTTGTACTGGGTGATGACGTCACCGGGCTTTATGGCAGTTCCCGAAGGCATGTTCTCGGTCGTCGGGACGAGGGCGATCAGCTCGAGCGGCAGCCCCAGCTCGGCGATCGCGGCGACCGCCTCGAGCACAGCCGCGGCGCCGGACATGTCCATCTTCATCTCCTGCATCCCGGCCCCGGGCTTCAGCGAGATGCCGCCGGTATCGAAGGTGACGCCCTTGCCGACGAGGGCGAGGGTGGGGCCGGAGCCGCCGCCGCTGTAACGGAGGACGATCAGCTTCGGCTCCTGCGGCCCACCCTGGCTGACCGCGAGCAGCCCGCCCATGCCCTTCTGCTCGAGCTCCGGGCGGCCGAGGACCTCGACCGAGAGGGAGTCCGAGCCGGCGGCGATCTCCTCGGCACGCTCGGCGAGGAAAGTCGGGGTGGCGACGTTGGCGGGGGTCAGCTGCAGGTCGCGGGCCCGGTTCTGCGCTTCGGCGGCGATGCGGGAAACCTCGACGGTGTCGGCGAGCTCGGCCGGGCCGAGCAGGGTCAGCGACTCCAGCCGCGGCGAGTCCTCGCCGTCGCCGGACTTGAAGCGGTCGAAGCGATAGGAGGCGAGGATCGTTCCGGTGACGAGCGCCTCGGCGCTCGCGGTGCTGTCGCCGCCCTCCGGGAGCGCCCAGGCCAACGAACCGGCCTCGAGCCGGCTCGCCTCCTTGGCGGCGAGGGCGGCGGCGACACGCAGCTTCTCGGCGTCGATCTCGTCGCGCGATCCCAATCCGACCACGAGCACTGGCGGGAAGCCGTCCGGGCGCAGCAGCGAGAGCTTCTTGAAGTCGGCCTTGGCGCCGTCGGCGCCGCTCGCGCCCGCGATCCCGTCCGGAAGCTGATCGCCCTCGAACAGTCCGATCGCGAGCAGCTCAGCGCCACTTTCGGCCGGCGCGACTGGCTTTACCTCGACCTTCATCGGCCGCGAGTCTATGCCCTGTCGGTATCGTCACCCGCTGGACCTGGCGGACAGGGGCCAGGCCAGCGAACTTCGGAAAGGAAAGGCAGTAGATGCCCAGCTCAGTGATTCTCGGAACCGCGCGCACCCCATTCGGAAAGATGGGCGGCGGTCTCTCCTCCCTCGACGCCACCGACCTCGGCGGCCAGGTGATCGAGGCAGCCCTCGACCGCTCCGGGGTCGCTCCCGAGCAGGTCGAGCAGGTCGTCTTCGGCCAGGTCCTCCAGGCCGGCCAGGGCCAGATCCCCTCGCGCCAGGCCCAGATCAAGGGCGGGGTCCCGAAGGAGGTCCCCTCGGAGACGATCAACAAGGTCTGCGCCTCGGGCATGCGCTCGCTCGGGCTCGCCGACCAGGCGATCCGCGCCGGCGACTCCAACGTCGCCGTCACCGGCGGCATGGAGTCGATGAGCCAGGCGCCCTACCTGCTGCCGAACGCCCGCTTCGGCTTCCGGATGGGCGACGTCAAGGCGCTCGACGCGATGACCCATGACGGACTCACCAACCCCTTCACCGAAAAGCAGATGATCAACGAGGCGAGTGAGGTCGGCAACGAGCTCGAGATCACCCGCGTCGACATGGACCGCTTCGCCGAGCGCTCGCACCGGCTCGCCCACGAGGCGACCGAAGCCGGCCGCCTCGCCGACGAGATCGTCGGCGTCACCGTCAAGTCGCGCAAGGGCGAGACGACGGTCGAGGCCGACGAGGCGATCCGTCCCGACACCACCCTGGAGACGCTGGCCGGGCTGAAGGCGATCGGTGGCCCCGACGCCACCCACACCGCCGGCAACGCCCCGGGCGTCAACGACGGCGCCGGCGCGATCGTCGTCGCCTCCGAGGAGTGGGCCGAGAAGGAAGGCAAGACCCCGCTGGCGCGGATCCTCTCCTACGGCACCGTCGCCGACGACTTCCCCTACCTGGCGAAAACGCCGGCCAACGCCGCCAAGCAGGCGCTGGAGAAGATCGGCAAGAGCGCTGAGGAGGTCGACCTCTGGGAGATCAACGAGGCCTTTGCCTCGGTCGCCCTCAACTCGGTGCGGATGCTCGGCGTCGACGAGGAGAAGGTCAACGTCAACGGCGGCGCGATCGCCCTCGGCCACCCGATCGGCGCCTCGGGCGCCCGCATCGTCGGCGCCCTCGTCCACGAGCTGCGCCGCCGCGGCGGCGGCCTCGGCGTCGCCGCGATCTGCTCCGGTGGCGGTCAGGGCGACGCGATCGTCATCGAGGTCAACGGGGGCTGATCTGTGATGCCGCAGCCCGAGGAGTCACAGCGGGCTGCGGCATTTTTCGATCTCGACAAGACCCTGATGGCGGGCTCGAGCGGGATGCAGTTCGCCCGTATCGCCGCCAAGCAGGGGATCGTCGGCAAACGCCAGCTCGCCAGCTGGGGGTTTGAGCACTTCCGTTACCGCCTGCGCGGCACCACCGACGAGCGCACCGCCGAGGTGCTGAAGGTGGCGCGGGAGCTGATCCGCGGCCTGCCCGAGAAGACGATCGACCGGATGGGCCCGGAAGTGATGGCGGCGATCCTGCCCCGCGTCTTCCCGCAGATGCTGGAAGAGGTCTACGCCCACCAGGACGCCGGCCGGCCGACCTTCATCGTCAGCGCCGCCGGCAACGGCGTCGTCGGGCAGCTGGCCCACGTCCTCGGCATGGACGGCGGCATCGGCACCTGTTACGAGGTCGACGCCGAGGGCAACTACACCGGCCGCCTCGACGGCCCCTTCGTCTACGGCGAGGGCAAGGTGACGGCGATGGAGGAATTCGCCGACCGCCACGGGATCGAGCTGGCGCAGTCCTACGCCTATTCCGACTCCCTCTCCGACCTGCCGATGCTGCGCGCGGTCGGCAACCCGGTCGCCGTCAACCCCGACCCGCCGCTGGCGGCGATCGCCCGTGAGGGCGGCTGGCAGACGCTGCGCTTCGAGCGCCTCGGCCGCCGCCTCGTCGCCCTGACGGTGACCCTGCTCGCCACCGTCGCCGGCTTCGGCGCCAAACGGGTGGCGACCCGCCGCCGCCTGCCACCGCCGTCCCGGTTCCCGCTGCGGACCGGCGCGCGGACCCGATCACGCTAGGGTTCCGGGCCGGATGGAGGCAGCAACCGCACGCAAGATCCGCGTCGTCGTCGCCAAGCCCGGCTTGGACGGGCACGACCGCGGCGCCAAGATCATCGCCCGCGCCCTGCGGGACGCCGGCATGGAGGTGATCTACACCGGGCTGCACCAGACGCCCGAGCAGATCGCCGAGACGGTGATCCAGGAGGACGCCGATGCGGTCGGCCTCTCGATCCTCTCCGGTGCCCACATGACGCTGGTACCGAAAGTGGTGGAGCTGCTGAAGGCCCAGGGGGTCGACGACGTCCTCGTCACCGTCGGCGGCACGATCCCGGCTGACGACATCCCCGAGCTGAAGGAGCTGGGGGTCGCCGAGGTTTTCACCCCGGGCGCGGGAACCGACGACATCGTCGAGTTCATCCAGGAGCGGGCGACCGCCCGCCACGCCGAAGACTGACCTGCCGCAGGGCGGCTCCGTGACATTCGACACGGATTGGTGCATAGGTCCGTCCGATCCGGGTATCATCCTGATTGACTCGTCAGTCAACCGGCGCAAGCGTTAAGATCGCGCCCCGCGAATGGCTCGGTGAAGCGCGATCCGCAGCCCACGAAGACCTGAGAATGATCCCCAAGGAGGCTCTGTTTTGAAGATCTGCGTCCTGGTCAAGGAGGTCCCGGACGCCGCCGTTCAGAAGCGCATCGATCCGAACACGATGCGACTGGACCGCGGCGGCGAGAAAAACCTCAACCCCTTCGACACGCACGCCCTCGAGGCGGCCATGCAGATCAAGGAGGGTGGCGCGATCCCGGTCGAGGAGGTCGTGGCGGTGACGATGGGCCCGAGCTCCGCGGTCCGCGCGCTGCACAAGGCCGTCGCCCTCGGCGCCGACCGCTCGGTCCACCTCTCCGATGACGCCCTGGCCGGCTCCGACGTCTGCGCGACCGGCTACGCGCTTGCCAAAGTGCTCGAGTCCGAGAGCCCCGACCTGGTCCTGCTGGGCCAGCAGTCGGACGACGGCGAGTGCTACACGATCGGCGCCGTCGTCGCCGACCACCTGAAGATGCCCTCGCTGACCCAGGTGATCCAGATCGACGTCTCAGACGGCAAGCTCCGCTGCGAGCGCCAGGCCGAGTACGGCTACGACACCGTCGAGATCGAGCTGCCGGCCGTGATCAGCGTCGGCGACGCGATCAACGAGCCGCGCTACCCGAGCCTGAAAGCGATCATGGGCGCGAAAAAGAAACCGCTCGACTCGAAGGCGACCGGCGACGTCGGCATCGACGCCGGCCAGGTCGGCGAGGGCGGTTCGAAGACCAAAGTGCTCGCCCTCAACCCGCCGCCGGCGAAGGAAGCGGGCGAGATCATCGAGGACGAGGACACCAACGAGACGGTCGAAAAGATCGTCGCGTGGCTCGACGAGAGGAAGCTGATCTAAATGGCAGGCATCCTGGTTTACGCCCTCCACGACGACGAGGGCAACTTCAACAAGAACTCGCTCGGAGCGATCTCCGAGGCCGCCAAACTGGCCGGCGAAGTCGGCGGCGAGGCTGCCGCGCTGGTCGTCGGCGAGGTCGCCGACGACGCCTGCGCTTCGCTCGGCAACTACGGCGCCGCCAAGGTCTACCGGGCCAAGAGCGTGCCCGAGGGGCTGGCGCAGCCGATCATCGACGCGATGGCCAAGGTCATCCAGGAGCAGGGCTTTTCCTACGCCCTCTTCGGCGGCGGCCTGCTCGGCTTCGAGATCGGCGCCGGCCTCACCGCGCGCCTCGGCGCCGGTGTGACGATGGAGGTCACCGCGGTCAAAGTCGACGGCGGCAAGCTGATCGTCGAGCGGCCGATCCTGCAGGACTCCGAGGTCGCCGACGTCGGCTACGTCTCCGAGCCCGGCATCATCATCGGCCGCCTCAACGCCTTCGACGCCAAGGAGTCCGGCGGCACGGCTGAGGTCGTCGACGTCGACGTCGAGCTCTCGGAGTGGTCGTCCAAGGCGAAGCTGGTCCAGCGCGGCGAGCAGCGCGGCGCCGACGTCAACATCGAGGACGCAGACATCCTCGTCGGCGGCGGCCGCGGTCTCGGCGCCAAAGAGGGCTTCGAGCTCTGCGAGCAGCTCGCCGACTCGATGGGCGGCGCCGTAGCGGCGACCCGCGCGGTCGTCGACGCCGGCTGGTACCCCTACGCGGCCCAGATCGGTCAGACCGGAAAGACGGTGGCGCCGAAGCTGTACCTCGCTGCCGGCGTCTCCGGGGCGATCCAGCACAAGGTCGGGATGCAGAACTCGGAGAACATCCTTGCGATCAACAAGGACCCGAACGCGCCGATCTTCGAGTTCTCGGACCTCGGCGTGGTCGGCGATCTCCACAAGATCGTCCCCAAGCTGACCGAGGCGATCAAAGCCAAGAAGGGCTGAAAGGAGCCTCCATGCCCGCCGTCGCACCCGCTGAGTTCCCGCCGCCGTTCGACTCCAACGACGTGATCGGTCCGCCGACCGACGCGCCCGAGGATCGGATCGAGGTAGGGGTTGCGATCGTCGGCGGCGGGCCCGCCGGTCTCGCCTGCGCCAACAAACTGTTGCAGCTGCTCGAGGACGAGCCGGAGCTGACCGAGAAGCTGGGCGAAGTCCCGGTCGCGGTGATCGAGAAGGGCAAAGTCGCCGGTGCGCACCTGCTCTCCGGGGCGAACATGAAGCCCTCGGCGATGGAAGAGCTGTTCCCCGACCTCCCCAAGGAGGACTGGCCGGTCTACCAGGAGGTCGAGAAGGACGCCGTCTACGTCCTCACCAAGAACAAAGCCTTCCCGCTGAAGCCGCCCCCGCCCGGGTTCAAAAACCACGGCAACTACGTCACCTCGGTCGCGAAGCTGGGCCGCTTCCTCGGCGAGAAAGCCGAAGAGGCCGGCGCCTACATCCTCAGCGAGACCGCGGCGACCAAGCTGCTGGTCGAGGACCGGATCGTCAAGGGCGTCCGCTCGGGCGACCGCGGCCGCGGCAAGGAGGGCGAAGAGCTCGCCAACTTCGAGCCCGGGTCCGACGTCGTCGCCAAGGCGACCGTCCTCGCCGAGGGCACGGTCGGCCACCTCACCTACGCCGCTTACGACTACTTCGACATGCACGGCGCCGACCCGATGCGCTGGGAGCTCGGGGTGAAAGAGGTCTGGGAGGTCAAGGAGCCGCTCGACCGCGTCATCCACACGATGGGCTGGCCGCTGCGCAAGTCGCCCCGCTTCAACGAGTTCGGCGGCACTTTCATCTACCCGATGGGGGAGGACAAGATCTGCATCGGCCTCGTCGTCGGCCTCGACTACACCGACGCGACCTTCAGCTGCCACGACGCGCTGCAGCTGATCAAGACCCACCCCTTCATCGCCAAGCTGATCGAGGGCGGCAAGCGGGTCGCCTGGGGCGCGAAGACGATTCCCTCCGGCGGCTACTTCGCGATGCCGAAGCGACTCGCCGTGCCGGGCATGATGGTCGCCGGCGACGCGGCCAGCATGGTCAACATCCCGACCCTGAAGGGCGTCCACTACGCGATGCACGCCGGGATGTACGCGGCGGAAACGATCGTCGAGGCGCTGAAGAAGGATCCGGACTCGGTCAACTTCGAGGCCTACGACGAGCGTGTCCGCAAGTCGATGATCGAGAAGGACCTGAAGGAATCGCGCAACATGCGCCAGCCCTTCTCCAAAGGCTTCTTCATGGGGGGTGCGATCGCCTCGGCAATGACCGTCACCAAAGGCAACTTCCCCGGTGGCCACTGGAAGCAGGAGCACGACTCCGAGATCGAGGTCGAGCTCGGCAAGGCGGCCGACATGTATGTCAAGCCCGACAACGAGGTCACCTTCAACAAGCTCGACTCGGTCTTCCTCTCCGGAAACGCCACCCGCGACGACGCGCCGAACCACGTCCGCATCCAGACCCACGTCCCCCGCGAGATCGCCCAGACCTGGGTCTCGATGTGCCCGGCCCAGGTCTACGAGATCCCCGAGGACCAGCTGGAGAGCGGCACCGCCGAGGTCGACGTCCACGTCACCGCCTCCAACTGCGTCCAGTGCGGTGCGATCACCGCCAAGGGCGGCCGCCTCACCCTCCCCGAGGGGGGAGACGGCCCGCTGTACCAGGAGACGTAGGAAAGCCGTTCCACAAACGGCACGATCCGCGCGCCACGCGTGCGGATCGGCCGCCTAGGGTCGGCGGGTGCTTCCGCTCGGCTCGATCATCGAGGACGGCGCCACCGCTACGGGCTTCATGGCGGCCGCAATCGCGGTCGGCGGTTTCCTCGGTCATGCGGCGCCGGTGCTCTGGCACCGAGGGGAGGCTGCAATCAGAGTCGGCACCGTCTTCGGAGGCCTGTGCGGCCTCGCGATCGCCGTTTTCGTCCCGCTGGCGATCGAAATGCTTTAGTATGGTTTTGTCTACAGGAGGTCAGATGAAAGAGCACACTGCATACAAGCTCTTCTTCGCTGGGTTGGCGGCGACCACGTTCCTGATGGTCTTTCTGCTCTCTTTGCTCGGAGCCAACTCGCGACAGATGGCAATGGCGACCGTTGCGCTGATCTGCGTCGCCGCAACCGCGGGTGCCCGATTGGTGACCCGCTACCACAGCTAGATCGCTACGCCGCTTCGGCTTCCTCGGTCTGCAGCAGCGCCGCGCCGTCGAAAATCTGGGCGGCGCGGGAGGCGGTCGGCTTGAAGTCGAGGGTGCTGCGGCGGCGGGGGGCCGCGATCACCGTCCACTCGTCGCAACCCGCGAAGGCTTCATCGAGGCGCTGGGCCATCGTGCTGCGGGGGCGATCCTGGTCGAAGATCTGCTTGGACATCGCTGCTCCGTCCTGTGTCGGGGGTTGGTGAAGTTTCCCCCTGCCCGTCGGACGAAAAATATGCTCTTTGCGATTGTTTGGGAACGTTTGTTCGTTCTGGGGCTCAGGACGATCCCGCAAACTCGGCGATCTCGTCGGCCACGCGCTGCGGCTGGTCGAGCGGAACGAAGGTCTTCGCGTTCTCGATCCGGACTATCTCGGCGTTGCCGGTTTCGCTCGCGAGGCGCTCCGCGTAGGAGATCGGGAAGTACTTGTCGCCCGGTGCCCAGAGCAGCCGGATCGGCAGCTGCGAGCCGCGCAGCTTCTCCGCCGCCGCCAGCGTGTAGCGCTTGTTCATCCCGGCGGTGACCTTGGCCGCGTCCCGCAGCACCGCCGAGTCGGTCTTCGCCGGCTCCATCCAGTGGGCGACGAGGTCGTTCGGGATCTTCGTCTTCGCGAAGGGGGCGAAGGCACGGCGGGCGATTGCTTCGACCCGGAACGGCGCCGAGAGCAGGAACATCCCGCCAGGGATCTTCGCCAGCGGCGGCATCGCCTTGAACATCCCCGGCGGGAAGTTCTCGTGGGTGTCGCAGTTGGTCAGCGCCAGGCGCCCGATCCGATCGGGGTGGGTCGTGACCAGGACCTGGGACATCGCCCCGCCCGAGTCGTTGCCGACGATGGTCACGTCCTCAAGCTCGAGCTTGGCGAGGAAGTCGGCGATGATCCGGGCGATGCCGGGAGGGGAGAGGTCGGCCTCGGGGTTCATCGCCGCCCGGTGCGCGGCAATCGGCCAGTCCGGCGCGATGCAGCGGAAGCGGTCGGAGAGGCGGTCGACGACCCCGTCCCAGAGCCGCCCGTCGACCAGGTAGCCGTGGACGAAGACGACGGGCTTGCCCTCGCCGGCCTCGCGGTAGCGGATCGGTCCCTGCGAAAGCTGTATTTCCTTGCGCTGCTCCGTCACGATGGCCTCCTAGCCTCTGTTTGTCGGATATAAGATACATACAGCATGAATGTAATAGAGACAGGGCGGAAAAGCCTTAGCCGGCTTTTCCGGTGGAGACGATGACCAGGCGAACTCAAGCCGAGCGTACGCAGGCCACCCGCGAGGCCTTGATCGCGGCCGCCCGCCGCCTCTTCACCGAGCGTGGCTACGAGCACGTCGGCACCGAGGAGATCGTCCGCGCCGCCGGCGTCACCCGCGGCGCCCTCTACCACCAGTTCGGCGACAAAGCGAGCCTGCTGCGGGCGGTCTACGAACGGATCGAGGCGGAATCGACCGAGCGGGTCGCCCGCGTCGTCCTCGGCTCCGATCTACACAGCCCGCTGGAGGCGATGAAGGCCGGGGTGGAGGCGTTCCTCGACGAGTGCGCCGAGCCGGAGCTGCGCCAGATCGCCCTCCACGACGCCCCGGCGGTCCTGGGCTGGGAGCGCTGGCGAGAGATCGGCGCCGCCAACGGCCTCGGGCTGATCGAAGCCAGCGTCGCGGCGGCGATCGAGGCGGGTGAGATCCGACCGCTGCCGGTGAAGCCGCTCGCGCATCTGTTGATGGGGGCCCTCGACGAGGCGGCGATGCTGCTCGCCCGCGACGAGCGACCCGGGAGCCGGGCCGAGGTGACCGAGGTCCTAGTGGCTCTGCTCGAGAGCTTCGCGGTCGAGCGGGCTCAGGGTCCCGGCTAGGCGCCGCGACTCCTTCTGCGCGTACATCCGCACGTCGGCCAGCTGCATCGCCTCGGCCGGCGAGTCCGACTCCTCCGGGACCGAGGCGATCCCCCAGGAGGCACCGAGCTCGAAGCCCTTGCCGCGCGAGGTCAGCGCTTCGGCGGATTTGACGGCGAGGGCGTCGCGCGCTTCCAGGCCGAGCCCGACGATGCCCCCCTCGACGAGGACGAGGAACTCGTCGCCGCCGAGCCGGTAGGCGGTCGCCTCAGGCTCCACCGCGGCCTGCAGCCGCTTGCCCAGCATCCCCAGCATCTTGTCCCCGGCCGGGTGGCCGAAGGTGTCGTTGTAGCGCTTGAAGCCGTTGAGGTCGAGCAGGACCACGGTCAGCGGCGCGCTCGGCGAGCGTTCCCGCCGCTCGAGCTCCATCTGCCAGCGCGCCTGGCTGCCGAGGCCGGTCAGCGGGTCGGTGCGGACCTGGTCGAGGAGCCGCTGGTTCTCCCGCAGGCTGACCGCGAGCCGCCCGATCACGGCCAGCATCGTCACCGACCAGAGGATCGTGGTGAGGGCGCTGGAGCTGTGGAGGTACTGGAGGAAGCCGAGGACGATCATCGCCCCGGCGACGATTCCCGGCACGACCATTTCGCGCCAGCCGTCGAAGCGGGCGTCGGAGCGGATCGGGTCGGCGTCCGGCTGCCAGGCCTCGGCGCCGAGCAGGACCGCGGAGAAGAGGTAGATCGGTTCGACCCAGTCGCCGCCGGGCACGCTGGCTTCGTAGCTCTGCAGGGTGAAGGCGACGTCGGCCACGGCCATCACCGCCAGGCCCCCGAGCAGCAGCGTCCAGGTCCTGCCCGGGCGCCAGCGGGTGAGGGCGATGACGCCGACGATCAGGGAGACCAGCAGCACATCGCCGAACGGATAGGCGAGCGTGGTCGCCACTTCGGCCGTCGAGCCGCTGGCGCGATCGGCGACGAATTCGAAGAGCAGGGCCGCGCCGACGGCGGCGGTGCCGAGAGCGGCGATCGCCCCGTCCATCCAGAGGCGGCGGTCGAGTTCGGTGGTTCGGGCCCGGACCAGCAGGTAGAGCCCGAGGATCGCCAGCGGGTAGAAGGCGAGGTAGCCGATGTCGGCCGGGGAGGGATAGGGAGCGTCGGGGTTGCCTTCGATGTAGAGGGTCCACCAGACCTCCCCCGCCGCCCAGGCGAGAATCGAGGCGCTGATCGCGATCCAGGCGGCTCGCTCGGGACCGCCCCGCCGGGCCCGGATCAGGCAGGCGAGGCCGGCGCAGACGACGACCGAGTCGTAGACGACGCCGTTGATCGCGGTGTCGAGTCCGGCGCCGCCGATCCCGACCCAGTCGTGGAGGATGACGAGCGCTGCACCGGCGAAGAGGACAGCTGAAATTGCGTTCCGCACAGGGACCTATCGGCAAGGCTTGCGCGGTTCTCTAGACTTGGTGCAGATGAAGGCAGAAATCCACCCCGAATACACGCTTGCCAACGTGCACTGCTCGTGTGGCAACCAGTTCTACACGCGCTCCACGAAAGAGGACCTGCATGTAGAGCTCTGCTCCGAGTGCCACCCCTTTTACACGGGCAAGCAGAAGCTGGTCGACACCGGCGGCCGAGTTGAGCGCTTCCAGCGCCGCGCCGCCAAGCACAGGGCTGGGAAGTAGCGCGTGAGCCCGCCGTCGGGCTCGGCACTGGCATCCCACGAAACCCCCTCTGGCAACGGAGGGGACCCCGTGCGCATGCCCGATGGGGCACTGGTCGCCAAGCGCGACGCGCCGGTCGGCGGCCAGGCCGTCCTCGAGGGCGTGATGATGCGCGGGATCTCGGTCTGGGCGGTCGCCGTCCGCACCCCGGAGGGGCAGATCGAGGTCGAGTCCGACCAGCTCGTCCCCTGGGCGCAGCGGCACCGGATCTGGCGCCTGCCGGTGATCCGCGGCGTCGTCGCCCTCGGCGAGTCGCTGAAGATCGGCTTCAAGGCCCTGGCGATCTCCGCCAACGCCCAGATGGAGGAGGATGAGGAGGGCCAGAAGGAAGAAATCGGCGGCTGGATCTGGGGGCTGACCATCGCCCTCTCGATGCTGCTGGCGGTTGGCCTCTTCTTCGTCGTCCCGGTCGGCCTCACCAGCCTGATCAAGGACCAGCTCGGCTCCTCACTGCTCTTCTGGCTGGTCGAGGGGATCCTCCGAACCGCGATCTTCATCGCCTACATCGCCGCGATCAGCAAAATGCCTGACCTGCGCCGCGTCTTCGAGTACCACGGGGCCGAGCACAAGACGATCTCCTGTTACGAGGCCGAAGACGAGCTCGTGCCCGCCCGGGCCAAGCTCTACTCGCGCCTGCACCCGCGCTGCGGGACCAGCTTCCTGCTGATCGTCATGGTCCTGGCGATCTTCGTCTTCGCCCCGATCGGGCTGCCGGCCTGGTACTGGCTGCTCGCCTCCCGCATCCTCGGCATCCCGCTGATCGCCGGCCTCTCCTACGAGGTGATCAAGTGGGCCGGGAAGAACCGGCGCAAACGCTGGGTCCGGGCGGTGATGTGGCCGGGACTGATGCTGCAGAACCTGACCACGCGTGAGCCTGATGAAGAGCAGCTCGCGGTCGCTATCGCCTCGCTCAACGCTGTGCTTGCTCGGGAGACTCCTGAGGAGGCGGCTAAAAAGCCGCACATTGAGATCGTCGCTTGATGTAGGCGGGGCGGGCTTAGCGGGGCGGGGGTGGGTGCCCCCTCTCCGGACACATCTCGCTATGGCTCGATGTTGAGTGTCCTGAGAGGGGACACCCACCCCCGCCACTGGGGCCGCTCGATAGCTCTATGTTTTGGCTCGTGATCGAGGCACTGGTTCAGCAGATAGAGGGGCGGTTCGCTGATTTGGAGGCGCAGATGTCGGACCCTGAGGTAATTGGGGACCGGGAGCGCTATGCGACCGTCGGGCGGGAATATCGGGAGTTGCAGCCGGCTAGTGAGTTGGGGGCTCGGTGGCGGACTTTGCGCGATGACCTGGAAGGGGCGCGTGAGTTGCTTGCCGAGGGCGAGGACGAGGAAATGCGGCAGGTGGTGGAGGAGGCGCCGGCGCAGTTGGAGGCGCTGGAAGAGGAGATCCGCCTGGCGATGGTCGAGCGTGACCCCAACGACGCCAAGAACGTGATCGTCGAGATCCGCGCCGGCACCGGTGGCGACGAGGCGGCGCTGTTTGCCGGCGACCTCTACAAGATGCTCACCCGTTACGCGGAGGGGCTCGGCTTCTCGACCGAGGTGCTCTCGCAGTCGGCGTCGGACTCGGGCGGCTTCAAGGACGTCACCTTCGAGGTCAAGGGCGAGGGCGCCTACTCGGTCTTCAAGTTCGAGGGCGGCACCCACCGCGTCCAGCGCGTGCCCGAGACCGAGTCGCAGGGGCGGATCCACACCTCCACCGCGACCGTCGCGGTGCTGCCGGAGGCCGAGGAGGTCGAGGTCGAGATCGACCAGAACGACCTTCAGATCGACGTCTACCGTTCCTCGGGTCCCGGCGGGCAATCGGTCAACACGACCGACTCCGCGGTCCGGATCACCCACAAACCGACCGGGATCGTCGTCTCGATGCAGGACGAGAAGTCCCAGCTCCAGAACAAGGACCGGGCGATGCGGGTCCTGCGGGCGCGGCTGTATGAGCGCGAGCTGGCCGATCAGCAGGCGAAAATCGCCTCCGAGCGCAAGGCCCAGGTCGGCAGCGGCGAGCGCTCGGAGAAGATCCGCACCTACAACTTCCCCCAGGGCCGCGTCACCGACCATCGAATCAAGCACACCTCGCACAACCTCGAGGGCGTGCTGGCCGGCGAGCTCGGGGAGTTCACCGATGCGCTCTCGGCCGAGGAGAAGCGTCAGAGGTTGGAGGCGGCAGCCTCCGCGCCGGCTTGAGCCGGTGGCGACGATGACCGGCTCGAGCGTGCGCGAGGCGCTGGACGCGAGCGTCGACGCGTTGCGGGCGGCGGGAGTCGACGAGCCGCGGCTGGATGCCGAACTGCTGCTGGGTGAGGCCATGGGGTGCGGGCGCACTGTGTTGATCGCCGATACCGGGGCGGAGGTTCCGGCGCCCGCGGCGCGGCAGTTCGGGGAGATGGTTCGACGCCGCCTTCGGCGCGAGCCGGTCGCCTACATCCTCGGTCGCAAAGGCTTTCGCGGTATCGAGCTGGCGGTCGACCGGCGGGTGCTGATCCCGCGTCCGGAGACCGAGCTGCTGGTCGAGCTGGCGATGGAGCTGCAGCCGGCGCGGGTGCTCGACGTCGGCACCGGGTCGGGTGCGATCGCCCTCGCGGTCGCCGACGAGCTTCCGGGCTGCGTGGTGACCGCGACCGACACCTCGGCAGCGGCACTGGAAGTCGCCCGCACCAACGCCGAGCGGCTGGCGCTGGCGGAGCGGGTGCGCTTCGTCGAGGGCACCCTGCCGGGTGAAGAGGCCGGCGGCGGTTTCGATCTCGTCCTCGCCAACCTCCCCTATGTCGCCGAGCGCGACTGGTCCGCCCTCCAGCCCGAGGTCACGCAGTGGGAGCCGCGCGAGGCGCTCCTCGCCGGTCCCGACGGCCTCGACGCCTACGGCGCCTTCATCCCGGAGTGCTCCGGTCATTTGCACCGCTATGCGGAACAAATGACGGGAGCACTCGCCGTCGAGGTGGGGGATGGGCAGGCCGAGGCGGTGGCGGCGCTGATGCACGAGGCCGGCTTCGGGGCGATCGAGACGCGGCGCGACCTGGCGAGGATCGAGCGAATCATCCTCGGGCGGGTAGGGGTAGCGACGTGACCGAGCTCGTACAGCTGCGCAGCGGCGAGGCCGACGTGGCCCGCAAAGCGCTGGAACGGACGATCGCCCGCGGCGGCGTCGCCGTCTTCCCCTCCGACGGCCTCTACGGGCTCGCCTGCGACCCGCTCGACGCGGGGGCGATCGCGAGGATCCACCGGCTCAAGGGCCGCGATGACGGCAAGCCCTCGGCGGTCATGTACTTCTCGCCGCTGGCGATCCGCGAGCTGGTCGGGGGCCTCGGCCCGCGCACCAAAGCCGCCGTCAGCGCGCTGATGCCGGGGCCGGTCACGCTCGTCGTCGCCAACCCGCACCGGCGCTACCCGCTCGCCTGCCGCCAGGATCCCGAACGGCTCGGAATCCGCCTGATCGGCGGCCCGCTGGCGGGGACGATGTGCCCGGTCTTCCAGACCTCGGCCAACCTCAGTGGCGAGCCCGCCCCGGCTCGCTTCATCGACATCCCCAAAGAGATCATCAAAGGGGTAGATCTCGCGATCGACGACAACGTCCTGCCCGGCCTCCCCTCGACCGTCGTCGACATCACCTCGCTCGAGGAGGACGGCAGCTGGCGCATCCTCCGCGACGGCGCCCTCTCGCCGGGCGACCTCGCCAGCAAGCTCGCCTCGGTCGGGCTGGGCTAGAGCTGTATCGAACCTGAGTGTTCTTGCAAACACTCAGATAAAGCTCATAAGTTCAGCCTGTCGTCAACTTACGGGAGGTTCTCGATGTCCCTCGACCTCGGCGGTCCGGCGATCGAAATCGCGATCGCGCTTGCCTTCGTCTTCTTTCTCCTCAGCCTGATCGTTTCGCAGGTGACCGAGTTGATCGCCGGCGTTCTCAAGCTCCGCGCGAAAAACTTGAGGAAGGGACTCGAGGGCATGCTCGGGGACCAAGACGTGGTTAAGCGGCTGCTCTCCCACCCCCTCGTTCGCACCGACCTCGGAAAGGGAGGCAAGCGGAGAGACCCGTCCTACATCTCGCCGAAGAACTTCGCATTGACTCTGCGCGACCTCGCCGAGAGAGAGCCCACTCTCATTACGAAAGCCTCCGACGCGTTGACCACACAGCTGCGGGCGCTGGACGGCGCTTCAGACAACGACCTCCCTGGAGTGTCGTCGCTGGAAAAGTGGTTCAACGAGTCGATGGACCGGGTCAGCGGCTGGTACAAGCGGAGGGCTCAGTGGTTGACGCTCGTCCTCGCAGCGATTCTGACCATCGCCCTCAACGTCAGCGCGCTGCGAATCGCCGAACAGCTCTCTGCCGAACCCACCGTGCGGGCAGCGGTGGTCGCCAAGGCGGAAGCCGCCTCCGAGGAAGGCGGCGACGAAGGGGCGGAGGGCCTGAAGCAGGCCGGAGAAAATGTGGAAAGCGCGGTAGATGATCTTGCTGCGCTCGACCTGCCGATCTTCTGGATCGGGGAAGCGGTGCCGGAAGGAGGAGACGAGTTCCTCGCCACCGCTTTCGGCTGGTTGATCACGATCCTGGCGATCTCGCTTGGGGCGCCATTCTGGTTCGACGCTCTCGGCAAGCTCTCCAATCTGAGGATGGCCGGGAAGAAGCCCAAAGAGAAGCCGGCGGCTGGAGCTTGACGCTTCAGCAGCCGGTGTGGCCGCGGTAGGGAAGGCGGACGAGGCGCTGGGACATGTTGTCGTCCTCGTTCGACTCGAAGAGGTGTTCCTGCGGGTCGACGATCATCCGGTAGGCGAAGCAGCCGCGGAGGCCGGCGACGTCGATCCACTGCTGGTGGTAGGCGGCGGGATAGATGTCCGACCAGCCGACCGAGGTGCCGAGCCTGACCCGGTCCTGGAAGGGGTTCTGGTTGCAGCCGGGGTAGACCCAGTGGCCGGGCGAGTGGCGGCCGGGGCGGGTGTGGGTGAGGTCACGCAGGCAGTAGTTGAGCTTGGGGCTGGTGCGGACGACGTCGCCGACCGTCCCGTCGGGGCCGACCCGGCGCAGCTCGAAGGTCGCCAGCTGGTGGACCTTCCAGTAGGAGCCGCCGAAGTAGGTGCCGACGTAGGTGAAGTGCAGCTTCGCCTGGGTCGGCAGGGTGATGTGGCCGCTGCCCTTTTTGTAGATCCGCTGGTTGACCTTCATCGAGCCGGGGCCGTCCCGGCGGCCGTGCAGCTCCATCGGTCCCTTGCCGCGGCTCTGCACGTCGCTGGTCACCCGCAGCAGCACGTGGCCGCCGACCTTCTGGGCGTAGATTTCGCTCGGCGGGGCGATCCGCAGGTTGGGGCAGAGGAGGAACCGGGCTTCGCTCGTTTCGCACGGGTTCCCGACCGCGGCGGAGGCGGCGGCGGGCAGGGCCGAGACCAGTAGAAGGGCCAGCGGAGCGAGCAGGACTCTGGCTCTCACCGGCCCCAGAATATCCATGCCCGTTGCTATGGTCGGCTGGCGATGGCCGATCTTCCAGAGAACTTCCAAACCGCCCCTCTGAGCGAGGTCGATCCCGAGATCGCCGGCGTCCTCGACGCCGAGCTGCGGCGCCAGCAGCGCACCCTGGAGATGATCGCCTCGGAGAACTTCGTCCCCCAGGCGGTGCTGGAAGCGGTCGGCTCGGTGCTGACCAACAAGTACGCCGAGGGCTACCCCGGCCGCCGCTACTACGGCGGCTGCGAGGAGGTCGACGTCGCCGAGCAGTTGGCGATCGACCGCGCCAAGAGCCTCTTCGGCGCTGAGCACGCCAACGTCCAGGCCCACTCCGGCGCCCAGGCCAACAACGCTGTCTACATGGCGCTGCTGGAACCGGGCGACACCTTCCTCGGCCTCGCCCTCGACCACGGCGGCCACCTCAGCCATGGGATGAAGATCAACGTCAGCGGCACCCTCTACAACCCGGTGCCCTACCACGTCAGCCGCGAGGACTTCCTGGTCGACATGGACGAGGTCGAGCGGCTGGCGCAGGAGCACAAGCCGGCGCTGATCGTCACCGGGTGGTCGGCCTACCCGCGCCAGCTCGACTTCGCCGCCTTCCGCGAGATCGCCGACTCGGTCGGGGCGAAGCTGATGGTCGACATGGCCCACTTCGCGGGCCTCGTCGCCGCCGGCGAGCACCCCAATCCGGTCGAGCACGCCGACGTCGTCACGACGACGATCCACAAGACGCTCTGCGGCCCCCGCAGCGGCATGATCCTCTGCCGGGAGGAGCACGCGAAAGCTATTGACAAGGCGGTCTTCCCCGGCCAGCAGGGTGGTCCGCTGATGCACACCGTCGCCGCCAAGGCGGTCGCCTTCAAGATCGCCGCCAGCGAGGAGTTCCGCCAGCGCCAGCGCCAGACGATCGCCAACGCGCAGGCATTCGCGGCCGGGCTCGAAGCCGGCGGCGTCCCGGTCATCACCGGCGGCACCGACGTCCACCTCGTCCTCGTCGACCTCGGCCCGACCGGCCTCGACGGCCAGACCGCGGAGGACCGGCTCGACGAGGTCGGGATCACCGTCAACCGCAACGCGATCCCCTTCGACGAGCGGCCGCCGATGAACCCCTCCGGGCTGCGGATCGGGACCCCGGCGCTGACCACGCGCGGGATGGAGGAGGAGGAGATGGTCGAGATCGCCGAGGTGATCGTCACCGCCCTCGGCCCCGACTTCGAGGCCTCGAAAGAGGACCTGCGCGCCCGCACCGGCGCCCTGATGGACCGCTTCCCGCTCTACTCCGAGCTCGCGGCTACCGTCTAGACGTTGAAAATCTGGGTGGACATGAGCGCCCCGGCGCACGTGCTGGTGCTGCGCCCGATCATCGATCGGCTGCGGGCCGAAGGGCACGAGGTGGAGATCACCTCTCGCGACTACGCCCAGACCCAGCAGCTGCTCGAGCTCCACGGCCTCGACCACACGCCGATCGGCCGCCACGGCGGCGCCTCGCGGCTGCGCAAGGCGGCCAGCCTCGCCGCCCGCAGCAGCGGCATGCTGCGGTTCGGCCGCGGCGCCGGCTTCGACCTCGCCCTCGCCCACGGCTCCAACGACCTCGCGATCGCCGCCAGGACGCTCGGCGTCCCCGAGGCCAACATGCACGACTACGAGTACGCGGTCACCCAGCACCGGATCGGCTGCCGCCTCGCACGGCGCGTGATGTTCCCCGACTCGGTGCCGCTCGATCGCCTGCGCCGCTTCGGCGTCACCGAGGCCAAGTACTTCCCCTATCCCGGGCTGAAGGAGGAGTACTACCTCTACGACTTCGAGCCCGACCCCGAGGCTCTGACCCGGCTCGGGGTCGAGACCGACCGCGTCGTCGTCATCGTCCGCCCGCCGCCCGACGTCTCCCTCTACCACCGCAAGTCGAACCCGCTCTTCCCCAAGGTCCTCGACCGCCTCGGCCGCGACGAGGGGGTCCACGCCGTCGTCCTGCCGCGGACCGATGCGCAGCGCGAGTTCATCACCGGCCTGCAGCTGCCGTCGGTGATCGTCCCGCCCGGCGCCGTCGAGGCCCAGAGCCTGGTCGCCCTCGCCGACCTCGTCCTCTCCGCCGGCGGCACGATGAACCGCGAGGCCGCAGCCCTCGGGATTCCCGTCTACACCACCTACGGTGGCCGCCTCGGCGGCGTCGACGAAGCCCTGATCCGCTCCGGTCGCCTGCGTCCGCTGACCGACGAGCGGGCGCTGGAGCTGGAGAAGCGGACCTCGGAGTCGAAGCCGACACTCCGCGATCCGTCCACGCTGGTCGCGACCATCCTCGGTACCGTCGGAGCCCAACCATTGCGCGAAGAGACCCATCCCGTAACGCCTTCTTGAGCGAGCTGCCCGAGGCCGAAGCCGGCCTCGAAGAACTCGTCGCGCCCGCGGCCGAAGGCGACCCGCGGCCGATCGACCCGCTCCTGCGGGCGCTCGACATCCTCATCTCCGCCTCGATCCTGCTCGTCCTCTCGCCGCTGCTGGCGCTGGTCGCGCTGGTGATCCTGCTCGACTCCGGCCGGCCGCTCCTCTACCGGGGCGCCCGCGTCGGCCGGGCCGGCCACCTCTTCTGGATGTACAAGTTCCGCACCCTCAACCCCGACGCGGAAACCCGGCTCGGCCCCTACTACGGCGAGGAGCTGACGCGGCGGACCGAGGAAGAGCGGACCCGGATCGGCGGCGCCCTCCGCAAAACCCACCTCGACGAGGTGCCGCAGCTCTGGAACGTCCTGCGCGGCGACATGTCGATCGTCGGCCCGCGCCCGATCCGCCCCACCTTCTACGCCGAGCTCTGCCGCGAGATCCCCCAGTACTGGCAGCGCCTCGTCGTCCGCCCCGGCGTCACCGGCTTCGCCCAGACCCGGATCACCCGCGAGGAGACCTGGGCCGACAAGCTCGCCCACGACATGGAGTACATCGCCGACCGCTCGGTGTCCCTCTACGTCCAAGTTCTCCTTGCCACGGTTGCCAAGGTGTTGGGGCGGGGACAGCCGACTTCCTAGGCGCTTTAGCGTCCTCCTGGTCAACTAAAGCGCCTAGCCCCCTGCGAGACTGCCGCGCATGTGCGGCATCTGCGGCGTCGTCGCTGCTGAGCGAGAGCGTGGCCCGGACCTCGAGGCGGTGGCGCGGATGAGCGGGCGGCTCGTCCACCGGGGGCCGGACGACCACGGCCTCTTCTGTGAGGGGCCGGCGGCGCTGGCGGCGCGGCGGCTCTCGATCATCGACCTCGCCCACGGCCACCAGCCGATCGAAAACGAGGACGGCGGCGCGGTGGTCGTACAGAACGGCGAGATCTACAACTACCGGGAGCTGAAGCGCGAGCTCGAGGGCAAGGGGCACCGCTTCGCGACCGACTGCGACACCGAGGTCCTCATCCACCTCTGGGAGGAGGAGGGCGAGCGGTTCGTCGAGCGGCTGCGGGGGATGTTCGCGATCGCGCTCTGGGACAAGCGCCGCCGGCGGCTGCTGCTGGCCCGCGACCGCTTCGGAATCAAGCCCCTCTACTACCGCCACAAGGATGGCGGGCTCTCCTTCGTCTCGGAGCTGAAGGCGATGCTCGAGCAGCCCGGCTTCTCGCGCGAGATCGACCCGAAGGCGGTCTCCGCCTACCTCGCCTTCAACTCGATCCCGGCGCCGCTGACGATCTTCGCCGAGGCGCGCAAGCTGCCCCCCGGGCACCTGCTCGCCTGGGAGGGGGGAGAGGTCGAGGTGCGTCGCTTCGCCCGCGCCGGGGCGGTCACCGACGGCGAGCGTGGCGGCTCGGAGGATGAGCTGGCGGCGGAGCTGCGCGAGGTCCTCGACGACAGCGTCCGCGCCCACCTCGTCGCCGACGTCCCGGTCGGCGTCCTCCTCTCCGGCGGGGTCGACTCCGGCGGCCTCGCCGCCCTCGCCGCCGCCCACTCCACCGAGGCCGTGCGGACCTTCTCGATCGGCTTCGAGGAGGCCGGCTTCGACGAGCTCTCCCGCGCCCGCCTGGTCGCCGAGCGCTACGGCACCGACCACCACGAGCTCGTCGTCCGCCCCGACGCGGTCGAGCTGCTGCCGAAGCTGGTCGAGGCCTTCGACGAGCCCTTCGGCGACTCCTCGGCGCTGCCGACCTACCTAGTCTCCGAGCTCGCCGCCGGCCAGGTCAAGGTCGCCCTCTCGGGCGAGGGCGGGGACGAGCTTTTCGGCGGCTACTACACCTACGTCGCCGATCTCCTCGCCCGCCGCATCGGCCGCCTCGCGCCGCTCGCCCGGCCGCTGGCCGAGGCGCTGCCGAGCCGCCACGACCGCGTCGGCTTCGACTACAAAGCCAAGCGCTTCGCCCGCGCCGCCGCCCTGCCGCCTCTGCAGCGCCACCACGCCTGGAAGGAGATCTTCTCGCCGCAGCTGCGCTTCGAGCTGACCGGCGAGGGGGCCTCGGGCTGGGACCCGGTCGACCTCTACCGCGAGCGTTACGCCGAGACCGCCGGCGCCGACCCGCTCTCCCGCATGCAGGACGTCGACCTCGGTATCTATCTGGTCGACGACCTGCTGGTGAAGACCGACCGCCTCAGCATGGCCCACTCGCTGGAGGCGCGGGTCCCGTTCCTCGACCAGCACGTCGCCGAGTTCGCCTTCTCGCTGCCGCGGCGGATGAAAGTGCGCGGCTTCCAGAAGAAGCGGCTGCTGCGCAAGGCGCTGGCGCCGCTGCTGCCGAGCGAGATCGTCCACGGCCGCAAGCAAGGTTTCTCGATTCCCCTCGCCGCCTGGCTGCGAGGGCCACTGGAGCCGTTCGCCCGCGAGGTGCTGGCGCCGGGCGCGCTCGAGCGCCAGGGCCTGCTCGAGCCCGGCGCCGTCACCCCGATCCTCGACCGCCACTGCTCGGGGCAGGAGGACCTCAGCCGCCAGGTCTGGGGACTGATGGCGCTTACCCTCTGGTTCGACCGCTATGCCCACTGACACCGACGCTCTCTTCGCCTTCCTCGTCGCCGGCGTCCTCGCCCTGGCGCTGGTGCCGCTGACCAAGTGGCTGGCGGTGCGGGTGGGGGCGATCGACTACCCGGGCGAGCGCAAGCTCCATCTCGCCCCGACGCCGAAGCTCGGTGGCCTCGGGATCCTCGGCGGGGTCGCGGTCGCCGGCCTGCTCTTCCTGCCGAACGACACCGAAAGCCACGCGATCCTGATCGGTGCCGTGGCGATCGCCTGGATCGGTGTCCTCGACGACATCTTCGACCTCCCCGCCGCACCGAAGCTCCTCGGCCAGACCGTCTCCGTCGTCATCCCCGTCTCCGCCGGCGTCACCGTCGACAACTTCACCTTCCCCTTCTTCGGCCGCCTGACCCCGGGGACGGTCGACCTGCTCACCCTGCCGGGCGGCGGCGTCATCCACCTCGGCGACGTCGCCACGGTGATCGCGATCGTCGCCGTGATCAACGTCATCAACCTGATCGACGGCGTCGACGGCCTCGCCGCCGGGGTCGCGGTGATCTCCGGCATCACCCTGGCGACGATCGCCCTCTCGCTCGACCGCACCGCCGCCGGCGTCCTCGCCGCACTCACCGCCGGCGCCGCGCTCGGCTACCTGCGCTGGGGCTTCCCGCCCGCCAGCACCTTCATGGGGGACACCGGCTCGAACCTGCTCGGCTATCTGCTCGGGGCGGTGGCGGTGCAGGGCGCGCTGAAGACGAACGCGGTGATCGCCCTCTTCCTGCCGCTGATCATCCTCGCGGTGCCGATCCTCGACACCGGCTTCGTCGTCGCCAAGCGGCTCAAATACGGGAAACCCATCTACAAAGCCGACCGCTGGCACTTCCACCACCGGATGGCCGACATCGGCTTCTCGCAGCGCCGCACCCTGCTCTACCTCTACGGCTGGACCACCGTGATGGCACTTCTCGCCCTGGCCCTGCGTTTCGTCCCCTACAGCGACGACCACGGCAACTTCGACCCCCTCTGGACGGCGGTGATCGCCATCTTCGGCATCCTCGCCCTGGCGGCAAGCGTCTACCTGGTAGAGGTCCTGGAGATCCTCAAGCTCCGCCAAACCCGCCTCCGCCAACTAGTAACCCTCCGCCGAACCACCGGCGCCCCTGAACCCGCGCTGGAAGAGGTCAACGCCGCAGTCGAGCAGGAGCTGGAGACCGGCTCCTTCCCAGCCGTAGACCCGGAGACCGGCGAGTTCGAGGCGATCAAGTAGTGGCAACCCTCACGAAGTGGCTTCACAAAGCCATTCCAGGGACCATTTGGGTATAGTCGCCCCTGCGCCCTCTCTGCCCCGCGCTGGGCGTATTTCCTCTTTTTCTGACTCTATGTCTCCTCCCAAGTACGTCGATCTACTCGCGCTGCTCATTGCACTCGCCGTTTTCATAATCGGCGATCTGCCGCTGCTCGGCTACGCCGTGGCAGCCGCCGTCTGGCTCCTGCAGCGGGGTATCCAGATGCTGGCGCAGCGCCGGATGAAGCAGGAACTGGCCGCCGGCAACCGGCAGAAGGCGATGGGAATCGTCGCCGGCAGCACCCTCGGCCGGGTCTGGCTGATGGCCACCGCCGTCCTACTCGTCGGCATCGCCGAACGGGAGTCGGGCCTCGCCTCCGCGATCCTCCTGCTCGCCCTCTTCACCCTCTCCTTCGCCGCCCAGGGGCTGACGCACCTGTTCGACGACCAGCCTGAGGGACAGGGGGTCTAGCCATGGAGTCGGCTTCGATTCAGGCGCCGGCCGGCGCCACCAAGGGCAGCGACCCCGAGAAGGGCGGCCTCAGCACCAAAGCCAAGGTCCTGATCGGATTCGGCGCCTACCTCGCCGTCTCGATCCTGCTGCTGCTGATCTTCGGCAACGACGGCAAGAACGAAGCCTTCAAGCCGCAGAACGAGTTCAAACTCGAACCGTGGGTCTCGATCCACATCGGCAGCCTCGACCTCAGCATCAACAAGGCGGTGCTTTACCTGGTCCTGGCCAGCGCCCTGACGATCTTCACGATGACCTGGATCGCGCGGCGGATGGTGCAGAAGCCGAACCGGGTCCAGACCGCGGTCGAGGTCGCCTACGACCTGACCAAGAACACGATCACCGGGGGCAGCCTCCACGGCGAGCTGGCCCGCAAGTGGTTCCCCTTCATCGGCGCCCTCTTCTTCTGGATCTGGTTCTCGAACATGCTCGGCTTCCTGCCGCTGCCGACCAACACCGAGCACACCTTCTCGATCGGCGGCCTCGAGATCCCCTCCTTCGCGATCTACGCCGCCACCGCCAACATCGCGATCCCGCTCGTTCTCACCCTCGTCGTCTGGCTCAGCTACCACGTCGAGGGCATCCGCGCCAAGGGCGCCCTTCCCTACTTCAAGAGCTGGCTGCCCCCGGGGCTGGAGGACATGCACCCGGTCGGCAAGGCCGCGATCTTCGTGATCGAGGTGATCTCGCACTTCGTGCGGCTGATCTCGCTCTCCGTTCGTCTTTTCGCCAACATCCTCGCCGGCCACCTGCTGCTGCTCTTCATGGGCGGCGGGCTGGCGGTGCTTCTGGGGATCGCCGCCCTGGGGGCGCTGACGTTCCCGCTCGCCTTCGCCTTCTTCATCTTCGAGGTCGGGCTGGTGGCGACCCTGCAGGCATTCATCTTCTCGACGCTTAGCGCTATCTACATCGGCGGAGCGACCTCCGCCTCTCACTAGAAAAGGAGTCAACTCTCAAATGGATCCCACCTTGTTGCCCATCGCTGAGGTAAGCAGCGAAGCCGTCGAAAGCGCCGGCAAAGCGATTGCCCTCGGCGTCGGTGCCGGGCTCGGTTCGATCGGCGCCGGTATCGGCGTGGGCTTCATCTTCGGTAAGGAGATCGAGTCGGTCGCCCGTCAGCCGGAGATGAAAAGCGATCTGGAAAGCATCCGCTGGCTCGGCTTCGCGCTGACCGAGGCGGTCGCCTTCTACACCTTCATCTTCGGTCTGATCGCCTTCTTCCTCGCCTAGGTCGATGGAGCTGCTCGGCTACATAGTCCCGTTCGCCACCGAGGCGGCGGAGCACGGCGAGGAAAGCGGCGGCAGCTTCCTGGTCAGCCCGGGCCTGGGCCTGATGATCTGGACGCTGGTCCTGTTCCTGATCACGATGTGGGTGTTGAGCAAGGTCGCCTTCCCGAAAATTCAGGAAGCGCTCGACAAACGCGCGGAAACGATCGCCGAGTCGATCGACGCTGCCGAACGGCAGCGCAAGGAATCGGACGAGCTGCTGGCCGAGTACCGCGCCCGCCTCGCCGAGGCGCGGGAGCAGGCCGACGACATCATGGTCCGTGCCCGCAAATCCGCCGAGACGGCCGAAGCAGAGGCGACGGCCGCCGGCAAGGAGAAACGCGAGGAGCTGGTCGAGGCCGCCAAGCGCGACATCGAGGCGGAGACGCGGCGTTCGCTCGATCAGATCCGCCAGGAGGTCGCCGACCTGACCGTGCTCGCCACCGAGCGGGTCACCCGTAAATCGCTCACCGGCGAGGACCAGAAACGCCTCGTCGAGGAGGCGCTGTCGGAGGTCGACTTCTCCACCCTCTCGGGACCGGAGAACAACTAGGCCATGGCCGACGCAGCTCGCGTATACGCGGAGGCCCTCTTCGAGGTGGGCCGCGACAAAGGCAAGCTGGACTCGCTGCAGCAACAGCTCAGCGAGTTCGCCGCTGCCGTCGACCGCAACCACGAGCTGCAGGTCTTCTTCTTCAGCCCGTACCTCTCCTCGGAGGAGAAGAAAGAGGGTCTGAAGCGCGCCATCACGGGCGCCGAGCCCGAGCTGATCAACTTCCTCGAGCTGCTCGTCGACAAGCACCGGATGCCTGAGGTCTTTCGCATCCAGCGCGAGCTCGACGAGCTCTGGAAGCACGAGAACCGCCGTATCGACGTCACCGTCACCAGCGCCGTCGAGCTGGACTCGGCCGTGGTCGAGAAAATCGGCCAGGAGGTCGAACGCCAGACCGGGGAGGAGGTCGACCTTTCAAGCGCGGTCGACGACCGGATCCTCGGCGGCATCGTCCTGCAGGTCGGCAACATGGTCCTGGACGCGAGCATCCGCAGTCGCCTGGAGAAACTTCGAAAAAGCGTCGCCAGCGCGGCGTAAGGAGGCAGAGAGCACCCGATGGAGATCAAGCCCGACGAGATCGCAAGCATTCTGCGAGAGCGGATCGAGGGACTGGAGACCGGTTCCGCCGACCTCACCGAGGTGGGCACGGTCCTGTCCGTCGCCGACGGCATCGCCCGCATCCACGGGCTCGACAACTGCATGGCGCTGGAGATGCTCGAGCTGCCGCACGGGGTGACCGGCCTGGCGCTGAACCTCGAGGCCGACAACGTCGGCGCCGTGCTGTTCGGCGCCTGGGACGAGATCGTCGAGGGCGACACGGTCAAACGGACCGGCAAGCTGCTCGAGATCCCGGTCGGCGAGGCGCTGCTCGGCCGCATGGTCGATCCGCTCGGCCGTCCGCTCGACGACCGCGGCGACATCGCCACCACCGAGACCCGCCCGGCCGAGTTCAAAGCCCCCGGCGTCGTCCAGCGCCAGCCGGTCGAGGAACCTGTCCAGACCGGGCTGATGTCGATCGACGGAATGATCCCGATCGGCCGTGGCCAGCGAGAGCTGATCATCGGCGACCGCCAGACCGGCAAGACCGCGATCGCGATCGACACGATCATCAATAACAAGGACAAGGACCTGATCTGCATCTACGTCGCGATCGGGCAGCGGATGTCGACGGTCGTGCAGCTGAAAGAGACGCTGGAGGAAAACGGCGCGATGGAGAACACCATCATCGTCGCCGCCCCCGCCGACGAGGCGGCGCCGATCAAGTACATCGCCCCCTACGCGGGCTGCGCGATGGGCGAGCACTTCCTCTACAACGGCAAAGCCGCCCTCTGCGTCTACGACGACCTCACCAAACACGCTTCCGCCTACCGGCAGATGTCGCTGCTGCTGCGGCGCCCGCCGGGGCGCGAGGCCTACCCGGGCGACGTCTTCTACCTGCACTCGCGGCTGCTGGAGCGGGCGGTGAAACTGAACGACGACCTCGGCGGCGGCTCGCTGACGGCGCTGCCGATCATCGAGACCCAGGCCTCCGACGTCTCCGCCTACATCCCGACCAACGTGATCTCGATCACCGACGGTCAGATCTTCCTTGAGTCCGACCTCTTCTTCTCCGGCGTGCGGCCGGCGATCAACGTCGGTATCTCGGTCTCCCGGGTCGGCGGTAACGCGCAGACCAAGGCGATGAAGAAGGTCGCCGGAAAACTCCGCCTCGACCTCTCCCAGTACCGCGACCTCGAGGCCTTCGCCCAGTTCGGCTCCGAGCTCGACGCCGAGACCCAGAAAGCCCTGACCCGTGGCGAACGGCTGGTCGAGCTGCTGAAACAGAAAGAGCGCGAACCGCTCTCGGTCGGCGACCAGGTCGCCTCGATCTACTCGGGCACCGGCGGCTACCTCGACCGGATCAAAGTCGAGCGCGTCGCCGAGTTCCTCGCCGACCTGCGGACCCGCCTGCACTCGGAGGAGTCCGAGCTGCTGGGCCGGATCGAAGAGACCGGCAAGCTCGAGGAGGACGACGAGAAGGCGCTGGGCAAGGCGATCGCCGACTTCGTCGACGACTTCGGTCCCGACTTCGACGAGAGCGGCGAGCCGCTCGAGGAGGGCGAGTCCGACCGCGTCCACTCCAAAGAGGAGCGCGAGGCCCCAGGTCGCACCGCGGAGGCGGAGGGCGACAGCGACTCGGACAGCGACAACGATTCCGACAGCACCGAGGACGAGGAGGCGGCGACCCCGGCCTAGCGCCTGGGAGCTGATCCCCGATGGCAACGCAGAAGGAAGTCAAGAACCGCATCGCGTCGGTCAAGAACATCAACAAGATCACGCGAGCGATGGAGATGGTTGCGGCGGCGCGCCTGCGGCGGGCCGAACAGCGGATCTCCGACATGCGGCCCTACGCCGAGGGGATGCGCAAGCTGACCCGCCGCGCCGCCGCCCGGGCGGGCGGCATCCCGCGGGTCCCGGTCCTGGAAGAGCGCGAGAACATCAAGCGCGTCGGGATCGTCCTCGTCACCGGCGACCGCGGTCTGGCCGGCGCCTTCAACTCCAACATCATCCGTGAGGGCATGCGGATGGCGGCGAAAGTCCGCGAGGAGGGGGCCGAGCCCACCTTCGCCGTGGTCGGCCGCAAGGGCGTCTCCGCCCTGACCTTCCGCAAGCAGGAGATAACCGACTCCTACGTCGGCTTCACCGACCGCCCCGCCTTCGCCAACGCCCGCGAAATCGGCGAGGCGCTGACCGCCCGCTACGTCGACGAGGACCTCGACCGGGTCGAGCTGATCTACAACCGCTTCGTCTCGCCGCTGACGCAGCACGTCTGGCGCCAGACTCTCTTGCCGCTGCAGCAGGCCGAGGTGATCGGCGAGGGCGCCGGCGAGGAGGCCGCCTCCGAAGATGAGGAAACCGAGGCGGAGAAAGCCCAGAGCCGCTCGGAGTGGATCTACGAGCCTGATCCGGAGGAGCTGCTGGCGCGGCTGATCCCGGAGTACGTGACGATCTCGGTCTACCGGGCGCTGCTCGAGTCGGCGGCCTCGGAGCTGGGCGCGCGGATGACGGCGATGCGCAACGCCGCCGAGAACGCTGAGGACATGATCGGCTCGCTGACCCTGGAGATGAACCGGGCGCGCCAGGCGGAAATCACGCAGGAGATCCTGGAGGTCGTCGGCGGCGCCGAGGCGCTGGGCTAGACGACGTGCCTTGGATCACCAACAGCACTTCAAAGACGAGAAAAGGAACCCATGGCTGAGAGCAACGGAAACGGAAGCAACGTAGGGCGCGTCGAGCAGGTCACCGGGGTGGTCATCGACGCCGTCTTCCCGGACAAGCTGCCGGAGATCTTCTCCGCGGTGACGATCGAGACCAGCGGCGGCGACAACGACGGCGAATCGGCCGTCCTCGTCTGCGAGGTGCAGCAGCACCTCGGCGACGACCGCGTCCGCGCGGTCGCGATGGACGCCACCGACGGCATCGCCCGCGGCGCCGTCGTCACCGACACCGGCGGTCCGATCACGGTTCCGGTCGGCGACGCGACCCTCGGCCGGATCTTCAACCTGCTCGGCGAGCCGATCGACAACGGCCCCGAGGTCGAGGTCGAGGAGCGCTGGCCGATCCACCGCCCGGCCCCGAAGGCCTCCGACCTGACCCCGACGCAGGAGATCCTCGAGACCGGGATCAAGGTCATCGACCTCCTCGCCCCGTACGCCAAAGGCGGCAAGGTCGGGCTGTTCGGCGGCGCCGGCGTCGGCAAGACCGTGCTGATCCAGGAGCTCATCCGCAACATCGCCGAGGAGCACTCCGGCCTCTCCGCCTTCGTCGGCGTCGGCGAGCGCTCGCGAGAGGGGAATGACCTCTGGCTCGAGATGAAAGAGTCGGGCGTGCTCGAAAAGACCATGCTCGTCTTCGGTCAGATGAACGAGCCCCCGGGCGCGCGTCTGCGCGTCGCCCTCTCCGGGCTGACGATGGCCGAGTACTACCGCGAGCAGGGCGGCCAGGACGTGCTCCTGTTCATCGACAACATCTTCCGCTTCGTCCAGGCGGGCTCCGAGGTCTCGGCGCTGCTCGGGCGGATGCCTTCGGCGGTCGGCTACCAGCCGACGCTGGAGACCGAGATGGGCGGCCTGCAGGAGCGGATCACCTC
>Ga0068868_100000265_pt1 | contig 35343 bp, 30 predicted proteins | sample KBSMisM42_FD_64660 | JGI IMG/M metagenome (GOLD analysis project Ga0068868, IMG submission 64660) | Miscanthus rhizosphere microbial communities from Kellogg Biological Station, Michigan, USA - KBS Miscanthus M4-2 | ecosystem: Host-associated > Plants > Roots > Rhizosphere > Soil ...
CGGTCGCAACGTAGCGGGTTAGCCGGTGCCCGGCACCAGCCAGTGACCGGAGAAGGCTCGCCAGCCGACGAACGCCAGCCGCAGCACCATGAACGTGCTCAGGCCTGACCAGATGCCGAGCAGACCCCAGCCGAATACCAGCGACAGCCAGATCAGCGGCAGGAAGCCGAGCAGCGCGCTGATCAGCGTCGCGTTGCGCATGAACTTCGCGTCACCGGCGCCGAGCAGCACGCCGTCGAGTGCGAAAACGATTCCGGCGACCGGCAATTGCGCCACCATGAACCACCACGGCACGCCGATCGCGTCGAGCACGGAGCGGTCGTCGGTGAACACGCTCGGGAACACCGAAGCGCCGACGGCGAAGATGCCTGCCAACAACGCGGACGCAAGGGTGGAGAAGATCGTCACGCGCCACGCGACGGACTTGGCGTGCGCCAGCTGGCCTGCGCCCAGTGCCGCCCCGACCAGCGACTGCGCGGCAATCGCGAGCGAATCAAGTACCAGCGCAAGGAAATTCCACAGCTGGAGCACCACCTGGTGGGCGGCGACAGCGGCCGCACCGAACCGGGCGGCGACGGCGCCTGCCGAGACGAAGCAGGCCTGGAACGCCATCGTGCGTAGCACCAGATCGCGACCCATCACGACCTGAGCACGCAACACCGCCGGCTGAATCCGCAGCGGCACCCGCTCGGCGAGCAGCGAGCGCAGGAAAAGCACGGCGGCCACCCACTGCCCCACCAGGTTTGCGATAGCCGAGCCGGCGAGCTCCAGCCTGGGCATGCCGAGCCAGCCGTACACCAACAGCGGACACAGCACGGCCGACACCCCGAAGCCGGCGGCGACATAGCGCAGCGGGCGTGCGGTGTCCTGCACGCCGCGCATCCAGCCGTTGCCCGCCGCCGAGACCAGGATCGCCGGCACGCCGACGATCGCGATTCGGACCCATGGCAACGCGGCTCCGGCGATGTCACCGCCGGCGGCCAACGCCGACACCAACGGCACCGCGACGGCCTCGACCACGACGACGATCAGCGCGCCAAGGCCCAGCGCCAGCCAGGTGGCCTGCACGCCCTCCCCGACGGCCGCCCCGCGGTTGCCCGCACCGAATAACCTGGCCGAACGTGCCGTGGTGCCGTACGACAAGAAGGTCATCTGTGAGCTGAGCGTGCTCAGAATCAGCCCGCCGATCGCCAGCCCGGCCAGTGCCAGCGCACCCAGCCGGCCGACGACTGCGATGTCGAACAGCAGGTAGATCGGTTCGGCGGCCAGCACCCCGAGCGCGGGGAACGCAAGCGCGGCGATGCGCCTACCGGTGGCGGGAGCGATCGGCAGATCGCCCTCCGGCTCAGCCAAGAGCGGTATAGAGCGCCTGAACGACGTCGTCCACGGATCCGGTCGCCGAGTAACCGGCGGCCAAGCGGTGCCCGCCGCCGCCGAAGGCACTGGCGACTGCGGCGAGGTCGTAGGACTTCGCGCGCATCGAGACCGACCAATGTGCGGGCTCGATCTCCTTGAACACCGCCGCCACCTCGGCCTGCTGCGTGGTGCGCACGATGTCGACGATGCTCTCGACTTCCTCGGGGCGCGCGTTGGCCCATTCCTGGTGTCCGACAACGGCATACACCAGTCCGCGGCCACCGGCGGCGTCCGGGCGCAACTGCGCCAACGACAGCACACGCGACAACATCGGCAGCCACGCGAACGGGTGCGTGTCGAGCAGAGCACGGCTGATCGAGGCGTTGTCGACACCGAGCTCCAGCAGCCGCGCGGCCAGTCGATGCGCGCGGGCGCTGGCCCACCGGAACGACCCGGTATCGGTGGTCAGCCCGGCATACAGGCAGTGCGCGACGCCGACGTCGATCGGCTTGCCCCATGTGTCGAGCAGCTCCGCGACCAGCATCGTGGTGGAGTCGGCCGACGGATCGACGTAGTTGGCGGTGCCGAACAGATGGTTGGAGGCGTGATGGTCGATCACCAGCACCTCGCGACCGGACTCGGCCAACTCACTGAGAGCGCCGAGCCGGTTGACGCTGGGAATGTCGACGGTGACGATCAGGTCGGCGTCGCGCCGCATGCTCTCCGGGCTTACCAGCAGATGCCCACCCGGCAGCGACTGCAGGGACTCGGGCAGCTCGGCGGGCGCGGCGAAACTCACCTCGACGGCCTTGCCGGCGTGATCGAGCACCAGCGCGAGCGCCAGACCCGCACCGATGGTGTCCGCGTCGGGATAGACATGGCAGACGACGCCGACGGTGGTGGCGGCGTCCAGCAGGTCGGCCGTTTGGCGCGCGTCGACGCGCGTGCCCTCGATGGGAGGAGCGTCAGTCATCTTGTCGATCGCGGTCACCAGTGTCCTCAGCGTCAAGCCCGTTATCCAGCTCCCCGCTCGAACCCTCAGCCCCGCCCTTACGGTACGGGTCTTCCTCGCCCGCGTGCTTGGCACCCTGCCGAACTCTAGCCAAATCCTCATCTGCGGCCCGTGCGCGAGCCAGCAGATCCTCCATGTGGGCAGCGGTATCCGGCACCTTGTCCAGGACAAACGACAGCGTGGGTGTGAACCGTACCCCGGTGCCTGCTCCGACCTTTGTCCGCAGGGTTCCCTTAGCGCGTTCCAGCGCAGCGGCCGCGCCGGCATAGTCGGGTTCGTCCTGCAAAGTCTCGCCGCGCACCGTGTAGTACACCGTGGCGTCGTGCAGGTCACCCGTTACCTTCGTGTCCGTAATGGTCACGAAGGCCAACGGCGGATCCTTGATCTCGAACTCGATGGCCGAAGCGACGATGGTGCCGATGCGCTTGGAGAGCCGACGGGCTCGGCCCACATCGACCACTAGGTGCGCTCCTTCTCCACCAACTCGTACGTCTCGATAACGTCGCCTTCTTTGATGTCGGAGTAGGTCAGCGTCAGACCGCATTCGTAGCCGTCACGCACCTCGGTGACATCGTCCTTCTCCCGCCGCAGCGACTGCACGGTGACGTTCTGCGCGACAACGACGTTGTCACGCAGCAGCCGTGCCTTCGAATTGCGCCGGATGGTGCCGGAGGTGACCAGGCAGCCGGCGATGTTGCCGACCTTCGACGACCGGAAGATGGCGCGGATCTCGGCGCGGCCGAGTTCCCGCTCCTCGTAGACCGGCTTGAGCATGCCCTTGAGCGCGCTCTCGATCTCGTCGATGGCCTGGTAGATAACCGAGTAGTAGCGGATCTCCACACCCTCGCGGTTCGCCAGCTCGGTGGCCTTGCCCTCGGCACGGACGTTGAACCCGATGATGATCGCGTCCGAAGCCGATGCCAGGTTGACGTTGGTCTCCGTGACGCCACCGACACCGCGGTCGATCACGCGCAGTTCGACTTCGTCGTCGACCTGGATGCCCAGCAGGGCCTCCTCCAGCGCCTCGACGGTGCCTGCGTTGTCGCCCTTGAGGATCAGGTTCAGCTGGCTGGTTTCCTTCAGCGCCGAATCCAGGTCCTCGAGGCTGATCCGCTTGCGGGTGCGGGCCGCCAGCGCGTTGCGCTTGCGCGCGCTGCGCCGGTCGGCGATCTGTCGCGCAATGCGGTCCTCGTCGACGACCAGGAAGTTGTCGCCTGCGCCGGGCACCGATGTGAAGCCGATGACCTGCACAGGTCGCGACGGGAGCGCCGCCTCGACGTCGTCGCCGTGCTCGTCGACCATGCGGCGGACGCGGCCGTACGCGTCGCCTGCGACCACCGAGTCGCCGACGTGCAGCGTGCCGCGCTGAATCAGCACGGTGGCCACCGGTCCACGACCACGGTCCAGGTGCGCCTCGATGGCCACACCCTGGGCCTCCATATCGGGGTTCGCCCGCAGGTCAAGCGCGGCGTCGGCAGTCAGCACGACCGCCTCGAGCAGCGCCTCGATGTTGGTGCCGAGCTTCGCCGAGATGTCGACGAACATCGTGTCGCCACCGAAGTCCTCGGCCACCAAGCCGTACTCGGTGAGCTGCCCGCGGATCTTGGCAGGATCGGCACCTTCCTTGTCGATCTTGTTGACCGCCACCACGATCGGCACATCGGCCGCCTGCGCGTGGTTGATGGCCTCCACCGTCTGCGGCATGACGCCGTCGTCGGCGGCGACCACCAAGATCGCGATGTCGGTGGCCTTCGCACCGCGGGCACGCATGGCGGTGAACGCCTCGTGACCGGGGGTGTCGATGAAGGTGATCGGTCGAATCGTGCCGTCGAGATCCACCTCGACCTGGTACGCGCCGATGTGCTGGGTGATGCCGCCGGCCTCTTCCTCGCGGACGTTGGCCTTGCGGATGGTGTCCAGCAGTCGGGTCTTGCCGTGGTCGACGTGGCCCATGACCGTGACCACCGGTGGCCGGGTCTCGAGATCTTCCTCGCCGCCCTCGTCCTCGCCGTAGGTGAGGTCGAAGGACTCCAGCAGCTCGCGGTCCTCGTCTTCGGGCGACACGACCTGAACGACGTAGTTCATCTCGCTGCCGAGCAGCTCGAGCGTCTCGTCGCCGACGGACTGTGTGGCAGTCACCATCTCGCCGAGGTTGAACAGCGCCTGCACCAGCGAGGCCGGGTTGGCGTCGATCTTCTCGGCGAAGTCGGACAGCGACGCGCCACGGGCCAGCCGGATGGTCTCGCCGTTGCCGTGCGGCAGCCGCACGCCGCCGACGACCGGCGCCTGCATCGAGTCGTATTCCTGCCGCTTCTGCCGCTTCGACTTGCGACCACGCTTCGGCGCGCCACCGGGACGACCGAACGCGCCGGCGGCTCCGCCGCGCTGACCTGGCCTTCCACCGCCGCCACCGCCGCCACCGGGACGGCCGCGATAGCCGGCACCCGCGGGGGCAGCGCCACCGCCACCGCCGCCGCCACCACCGCCACCGCCACCGCTGCGGTAGTTACCTCCGCCGCCACCACCGGCACCACCGGGGCGACCGCCGGCGCCCGCACCGGGGCCACGGCCGCCGGGGCCGGGACGCGGCCCACCTGGGCGGCCGCCGGGAGCCGGGCGAGTTCCGCCCGGGCGCGGCGGCATATTGCCCGGCGACATGCCGGGTCGCGGCGCACCCGGCCGCGGGCCGCCGGGACCGGGCCGGGGCCCTTGAGGACGGGGTATCGGCCGGTCAACCGGCTGCGCCGAGGAGAACGGGTTGTTGCCGACGCGCGGGGTGCGCGCGGCCGGCTTGGGCGCACCGGGCACAGGGCCTGGACGTGGGCCAGGGGTTGCGCCAGGCGTGGGACCGGGCCGGGCCGGGGCGGGCGCCGCTGGCGGGGGCGCCACTGCTGCCGCCGCGGGTGGCGCGGCCACCGGTTCTGCCGGTGCCACGGGCGGCGCGGGCGGCGCGGGCTTGGGCGCCGGCGCCTGTTCGGGCGCGGCCTTCGTCGCGGCCGCGGCGGCTACCTTGGCCGCCGAGCCATTGCCTGCGGTCTTGACCTTCTCCGCGGCCGGCTTCGCGCCACCGAACGACTCGCGCAGTCGACGCGCGACGGGTGCCTCGACTGTGGAGGACGCGGATTTGACGAATTCGCCCTGTTCGCTAAGCCGGGCGAGGACTTCCTTGCTGGTGACACCGAGTTCCTTGGCCAACTCGTGTACGCGGGCCTTACCTGCCACTACATCTCCTGTCTGGAGGCGACAGCGGTGGTAGGCGCCGCGCCTCGGGTTTAGCTATGACGCATGGTCATCGAGACTTCACGGTGTGCTCATGTTCTTCGCTACCTGTTCTGTTGCCGGGTTGATCAAGCTCGTCAGTGCCTCCAACTGCACTTACGTGCTCGATCACCGCGGTGATGTCCGGTGAACCGGTGATGCGCAGCGCTCGTACGAATGCTCGCCGCCGAATTGCTGCGTCCAGGCACGCCTGAGTGGGATGCAGCCAGGCACCCCGCCCCGGCAGTTGTCTCGCTGTGTCAACGGTCACGGCATGATCGCCATTCCCGTCGACCGCGACTACCCGAAGCAGTTCGACGGCCAGCTCTCGTTTCCGGCAGCCAACGCACGTCCGCACCGGTCCGACGGATCCGTCGGGGCTGCGTCCGTGCGCCGAAGCCGAAGTCTCGCGCTGGATCACAGCTGAGTCTACCGTCTGCTTGCTTGCGATCCGAAACGGCAGTGCTGGTCTGGGCTCTGGGCCCACACTTCAGTAAGGGATTACCGGTCGTGCACCGCGCCGTGGGCCGCCCCAGGGTCCCGAGGGGAATCGGCTGCCTGCGCGGCATCGCTTCGGATGTCGATCCGCCAGCCCGTCAGCCGGGCCGCCAGGCGGGCATTCTGGCCTTCCTTGCCGATGGCCAACGACAGCTGGAAATCGGGCACGACGACGCGGGCGGCGCGCGCGGAGTCATCGATGACGCTCACCGACACGACCTTGGCCGGGGACAGCGCGTTGGCCACGAACCGGGCCGGGTCCTCGTCGTAGTCGATGATGTCGATCTTCTCGCCGGACAGCTCACTCATCACGTTGCGCACCCGCTGGCCCATCGGCCCGATGCAGGCGCCCTTGGCGTTGAGGCCCGGCACCCGCGAGGTGACCGCGATCTTCGACCGGTGGCCGGCTTCACGCGCGACGGCGACGATCTCGACGGACCCGTCGGCGATCTCGGGAACCTCCAGCGAGAACAGTTTGCGCACCAGGTTGGGGTGGGTGCGCGACAAGGTGATCAGGGGCTCGCGGGCGCCGCGGGTGACGCCGACGACGTAGCACCGCAACCGGTCGCCGTGTTCGTACCGCTCACCGGGTGCCTGCTCGGCGGCGGGAATGACGCCCTCGGATCCCTTGGTCTCGCTGCCCATTCGGACGACGACGAGACCACGGGCGTTCGCGCGCGCATCGCGTTGAATGACGCCCGCGACGATATCGCCCTCCCGTGCCGAGAACTCGCCGTAGTTCTTCTCGTTCTCCGCGTCGCGCAGTCGCTGCAGGATCACCTGACGTGCGGTGGTGGCCGCGATGCGACCGAATCCTTCTGGGGTGTCGTCCCATTCGTGAATGACGTTGCCGTCGGCGTCGGTCTCCCGGGCGATCACCTTGACGACACCGGTCTTGCGGTCGATGTCGATGTGGGCGTCGGCCTCGTGGCCTTCGGTATGGCGATAGGCGGTCAGCAGCGCCGACTTGATCGTATCGACGACCACGTCGACCGAGATGCCCTTGTCGGCCTCGATGGCGTGCAGTGCCGCCATGTCGATGTTCACGCTGAAGCCTCCTTCCCGGATTGGCCGGCCAGCTCCAGCTCACGCTGGTTTGGTGGCGAAAACTCAACCTGGACAACGGCTTTGGTGACGCCGTCGACCGGTAGTTCACGAACCGTCAAGTTGGCCTTCCCACCTTCGCGCACCACGAGTCGCACGGTGCCGCCGCGGATTTCGCCGAGGCGGCCGGTCAGCTGCGAGCCGTCGGACAGGGTGAGTTCGACCTTGCGGCCCCGCGCGCGGCGGTAGTGCTTTTCGGTGGTCAGAGGGCGATCGACTCCCGGCGAGGTGACCTCGAGGACGTAAGGCGGTGAGTCGATGCGATCCAGCACATCGGACGCAGACCGGGACAGCTGCGCGATCGAGTCGAGATCAAGAGGTTCGTCGCCGTCGGCGACCACAGTGATGCGCGGCGGGCGAGCTGCGGTGTCGATCACCACATCTTCGATTTCATAACCTGCGCGCGCGAACTCGCCGTCGAGTAGCTCGATCACCTGTTTCTGCGACGGTAATCCCGCAGAACGCTCCGTCACGGCGAGCTCCTCATCTTGAGTTGTCCGGACACGATTCCGCGCAGCGCAACTTGGAACCGACTATCAACGATACGCCAGGGCCGCCGTGGCAAGCGGCAAACGCGCAGCGGCGTCCAGCGAATGCGCGGTGCGCCAGCAATGGCAGGATGTTGCACGTGCCGCGCTCGCCGCTGACCGTAAGTAGACGACAAATGTTGTTCGGAGCGGCGGCCCTGGCATTGCTGAGCGGAACCGCGACCGCATGTGCGGCGTCACCGCCACCGCCGGAAGTCGACGAACTGGCAGCGCAACTCGACCGGGCCCGCGCCGACAGCCAGCTCGCCACAGACGCCGCGGCGGCAACGCCGCCCCCACCGGCGGCGCAGGCGCTGACCGCAGTGGCGTCCGAGCGTTCCGCGCACGCGCAGGCCTTGTCCGATGCGCTCGTCCGGATGGTCGGCAAGAATGCGCCGACGACGACCTCGACCAGTACGACCGCTGCACCGGCGAACGCGCCCAGCACCGACGACGTGATCGCCGCCCTGCGTCAGTCAGCCGACAGCGCCGCACAATTGGCGGCCAAGCAGTCCGGCTATCGCGCAGGGCTGCTCGGCTCGATCGCAGCATCGTGCACCGCTGCCTACACGGTCGCGCTGGTCCCGGCCAAGGCGGCGCAATGACGTCACCGGAACCGACGCCCACTACCACCACGACCACCACGTCCTCGCGGGCGGCCGAACCCACCACGCCGGGACGGCCGTCGGATGCCGCGAACGCTGCCCTGTTCGACGCGATCACCACCGAGCACGCGACGATCTACGGCTACGGACTGGTTTCGGCGCACTCGACACCCGATGTCAACAGCCTGGTTTCGGCCTCGATGGCGGAGCACCGGGACCGGCGTGAGGGGGCCATCGCAATCCTCAAGTCGCGGTCCGTCGACCCGCCGCTGCCGGCCGCCGGCTATCAGCTCCCGATCGAGGTCGACAACCCCACCGATGCGGCCAATCTCGCAGTGCGTATGGAAGAGGATGCCGCCGTCGCATGGCGTGCGGTGCTCGAGCAGGCGACCGAAGAGCAGGACCGGGTGTTCGCGGTGACGGCGCTGACACAGTGCGCGGTGGCAGCGGCCCGATGGAGCCGGGTGCTGGGCATCTCGCCGATCACCGTCGCCTTCCCTGGCGGCAGCGAATAACTGGCGAGCGGGACCTAAGACGCCAGCGCCGCCGCGATGTCGGCCGCGGCGTTGCCGACTGCGATCTCCCGCGTCTCGCCGGTGAAGCGGTTGCGCAACTCGACCACGCCATCGGCCCAGCCGCGGCCCACCACGACGATCCAGGGCACCCCCAGCAACTCGGCATCCTTGAACTTCACACCCGGTGATGCCTTCCGGTCGTCGAGCAGCACCTCGATGCCCAGCCGGTCCAGAGCTTCGGCGAGCTCGGCGGCGCCCGCACGCGCGGCCTCGTCCTTGTTGGCGATCACCACGTGCGCGTCGAATGGCGACACCGACGACGGCCACCGCAGCCCCAGCTCGTCGTGGTGCTGTTCGGCGATCACGGCCACCAGGCGCGAGACGCCGATGCCGTATGAACCCATGGTCAGCCGTACCGGCTTGCCGTCCTCGCCGAGCACGTCCGCGGTGAACGCATCGGTGTACTTGCGGCCGAGCTGGAAGATGTGGCCGATCTCGATGCCGCGTGCCGCCACAAGCGGGCCCGCGCCGTCGGGCGACAGGTCGCCGTCGCGTACCTCGGCGGCCTCGATGGTGCCGTCGGCGACGAAATCACGACCGGCGACCAGACCCACGACGTGCTTGCCCGGCTCGTCGGCGCCGGTGATCCAGGCCGTGCCGTCCACCACGCGCGGATCGACGAGGTAACGAACACCGTTGGCCAGCAACGCTTTCGGGCCAATGTAGCCCTTCGCCAGGAAGCGATGCTTGGCGAAGTCGGCCTCGTCCAGCAGCGCATACTCGGCGGGATCGAGCGCCGCCGCCAGCCGCTTCTCGTCGACCTCGCGGTCCCCGGGCACACCGACCGCGAGCAACTCCCAGTCGCCGCCGGGCTGACGCATCTTTAGCGCCACGTTCTTCAGCGTGTCGGCGGCGGTCACCTCGCGGTCCAGAGCCGTGTTGGCCCAGTCGACGAGCGTGGCGATCGTCGGGGTGCCCGGCGTGTCATACACCTTGGCATCGGGCTGCCCCTCGATCGACGGCGACTCCGGCACGGCCGTGATCACCGCCTCGACGTTGGCGGCATATCCCGATTCCAGGCACCGGACAAAGGTGTCCTCGCCGATTTCACTTTCGGCCAGGAATTCCTCCGACGCGCTGCCGCCCATGGCCCCGGACACTGCGGAGACGATGACGTAGCGGACACCGAGCGTGGCGAAGATCCGCTGGTATGCGTCCCGATGCCGCTGGTAGACGGCCGCCAGGCCCTCGTCGTCGACGTCGAACGAATACGAGTCCTTCATCAGGAACTCGCGGCCGCGCAGGATGCCGGCACGCGGCCGGGCCTCGTCGCGGTACTTCGTCTGGATCTGGAACAACAGCAACGGGAAGTCCTTGTAGCTGCTGTACTCCCCCTTGACCGTCAGCGTGAACAGCTCTTCGTGGGTCGGCCCGAGCAGGTAGTCGTTCTTGCGCCGGTCCTGAAGCCGGAAGACGCCATCGCCGTACTCGGTCCAGCGGTTGGTCACCTCGTACGGACCCTTGGGAAGCAGCGCGGGGAACAGAATCTCTTGTCCGCCAATGGCAGTCATTTCGTCGCGGACGACCTGTTCGATCTTGCGCAGCACCCGCAGGCCAAGGGGAAGCCAACTGTAGAGGCCGGGGCCGACCGGGCGGATGTAGCCGGCCCGGATCAGCAGCTTGTGGCTGGGCACCTCGGCGTCGGCGGGGTCGTCTCGCAGGGTGCGCAGGAACAGCTCGGACATGCGGGTGATCACAGCCGACCACCTTACTGACGTGCCCGCTTGGTGGTCGCCGAGGCCGCCTGCGTCAGCGCTGCACCGCCGATCGCCCGCCAGAACGGCGCCTGATATGCCCCGCCCGCTGCGGATTGCCCAGGATCACGAAGAGCACCACGGTCAACCCGATGCCGAGCATGGCCCGATAGCGCGTCGACCTGGTCGACGCCCTGCCCGGCGCCGGAGCGTGCGTCAATCCCGTCCCTGCCAGGTGCAGACGCACGCCTCGTTGCCCTCCGGGTCGGCCAGCACCCAAAACGCCGGCGCCGCAGCGTCGGACAGCAGGCGTCCGCCCGCAGCGATTGCGGCGTCGATTCGGGGCCTGGCCTCTTCGTGCGGCACGTCGACGTCGATGTGGATCCGATTGCGCTGCGGCCGTGGCGCGTCCATCTGCTGAAACCAGATCACGGGGCCCCGGCAGGACGGGTCGACCAGGGCGGCCTGCAATTCGGAACCGGGTTCGTCGGCGTATCCGGTGACCGCCTTCCAGAAGGGGCGCACCAGAGCGATGTCGAGCGCATCGATCGCGATTTCCAGCGCCTGCGCGGCGCCCGGCGCCAGCCGCAGTCCCCGTGCCGCCAGCGCGCCGGACACGGCACGCGCCAACCGGATGTCGCGCCCGGTGACCGCGCCGACGTCGGCGGAGTGCAGCCGCAGCACGGTGCGGTCGGCGCGGATGTCGACGGTCAAGTGTCCCTGCCCGTCCGCCCCGACCGCCGAAACGGCAAGCGACGCCGCCTCACTGCCCTCGAGTAGCGATCGGGTCGGCGCCTCCGCGTGGATGGCCCCGAGGATCAGGCGCCAGCCCGCCGCGTCGACCGCATCGGAGATCTGCTGGCGCGTCGGCCTTACGTCGTCGTCCACCGCGTCAGCGTATCTACAGCTCGCCGGCCTCGACGGCTTCGCGAGTGTGCTGCGCCGTGGCGATCTGGCGTGCCGAGAAGCCGATCCAGAACGCGGTGATGCCGACGAGTATCGCGGTGCCGGCCACCCACAGCAGCGAGTAGGTGTAGCCCGCATCGAGGGCGTCGAGCTGGGCAGGCGTCATGTCCTTGACCGGCCCGGTGGTCCCGCCCAGGTACAGCGTGCGCGACGTCTGCACGGCCTGGATGACGACGAGCATCAACGGGCCGCCGAGATTCTGCACCATCAGCGTGATCGACGAAACCGGGCCGATCTCCCGCGGGCCGACCTCCGCGACGGCGCACAGCGGCAGGATCACCGAGATCACGCCAATACCGAAGCCGCCCACCACAATCGGCACGACGAGATCGGGGAAGTACGGGATGTTGCGGTTCAGCGTCGAGCCGTACAGCATCGCGCCAAGCACGAACACACCGCCGCCGATGATCAGCCACCGCGGTGCGACATAGGGCGCGGCCCTGGCGGCCAGCACATTGCCGAGGCCGAGCGCGAGCGCGAACGGGATGAAACTGACGCCTGCCCGCAGCGCCGAATACCCCATCACGTCTTGGACGTAGAGGCCGATCATCACGGTCAGCGTCAGCAGCACGCCACCCGCGAGGAACAACGAGATGAACGTCATCACGCGATTGCGGTTGTCGAACACCGAGAACGGAACGATCGGGTGATCGGCGGTGCGCTCGACGATCAAAAACGCGATCAAGAACACCACCGCAGCGATGCCCGCGCCGATCACCCACGGGTCGACCCAGCCACGCGGCGGGCCCTGGGTGAACACCAGCACCGCCGACGTGCAGCCAAGCGTGGCCAGCAGTGCGCCGGTGACGTCGAGTTTGAGACGCTCATGGTGCGTCTCACCGAGCCTCAGCACAGCGATCGTGATGATGACGATGCCGATCGGCACGTTGATCAGGAACGCCAGCCGCCATGAGACGACGGTCAGTGCACCGCCGAGCACGAGGCCCAGCACCGAGCCCACGCCCTGCATCGCCGCCGACACCGCCATTGCGCGGTTGCGTGCGTATCCAACCGCGTACGTCGTCGCGATCAGCGCCAGCCCCGTCGGCGCGGCCACGGCGGCACCGGTGCCCTGCACCGCGCGGGCGACGATCAGCGTCGGGGCGTCGGTGGCCAGCCCGCACACCAGCGAGGCGATCGTGAACACGCCGACGCCGGAAAGAAACGCTCGCTTGTGACCGATCGCATCGCCGACGCGGCCGCCGAGTAGCAGCAGGCCGCCGAACGTCAGCACATAGGCGGTGATGACCCAGCTCTTGCCGGCATCGGAGAGGTCCAGCTCGGCCTGCATCCGCGGCAGCGCGACGATGACGATGGTGCCGTCGAGCGTCGACATCAGCTGCATGCCGGTGATCGCGATGATCGCGATGCCGAGCACAGACGGCGACAAAGGTGCGGTGGAGCGCTCCGTCGACTCGCCTGCAGACATGGGTTGCCAGCCTACCGATTGGTGACTTGGGCGCGCCTGGGGACGCTAGGCGGACGTATGCGCGCCGAAATCTAGAGCTCTCCGGCGTCGAGCGCGTCCTTGACTTCCTGCGCGTGGGCCACCTGGGCCGAGGTGTAGCCGATGAACAGTGCCGCGCCACCGACGATGACGGCGACCGCCGCCACCCACAGCAGGCCGTAGGTGTAGCCCTGGTCGAGTGCATGCAGCTGCGCAGTGTCCATGAACTTCACCGGGCCAGTGGTGCCGCCCAGATACAGCGTGCGCGACGTGATGACGGCCTGGATAACGGCCAGCACCACGGGGCCGCCCAGGTTCTGCAGCATCAGCGCGATCGCGGACACCGGGCCGATCTGGTCGAAGCCGACACCGGCGATGGCCGACACAGTCAACGGGACCACGATCATTCCGATGCCGAAGCCGCCGACGGTGATCGGCAGCACCAGGTTCGGGAAGTACGGGATGCCGCCGTTGAGCGTCGAACCGTAGAGCATTGCCCCGAGCACCAGCACGCCGCCGGCGATCACCAGCACCCGCGGCGGGAACAGCGACACCAGATGCGATGACAGGCCCAGGCCGATGCCGAGCGCGATGACGAACGGGATGAAGCCGACGCCTGCGTGCAACGCGCTGTAGCCCATGATGTCCTGCACGTACAGGCCGATCAGCACGGTCAACGTGAACATCACGCCGCCGGCGAGGAAGACAGCCGCGAACGTCGCCACGCGGTTGCGGTCCTTGAAGAGTTCGAACGGCACGACGGGGTTGTCGGCGGTGCGCTCGACGTAGAGGAACGCGATCAGGAAAACCAACGCCGCCACGCCCGAACCCACCGTCAGGGGCGACAGCCAGCCCTGTTCCGGGCCCATCGAGAAGCCGAAGACCGCGGCGGTACAGCCGAGGGTGGCCAGGATGGCGCCCGCGGCGTCCAGCTTCAGCCGCTCGCGCTGCGTCTCACGCAGCGTCTTGCGGGCCAGGCGGATCATCAGCAGGCCGATCGGGATGTTGATCAGGAACGCCCACCGCCAGGACACCTCGGTCAGCGCACCGCCGACGATGAGGCCCATCACCGAGCCGACACCTGTCATCGCGGCGAAGATCGCGGTGGCTGCGTTGCGAGCCGGCCCCTTGGGGAACGTGGTCGCGATCAGCGCCAACGCGGTCGGTGACGCGATGGCCGCTCCGACGCCCTGCAGCAGTCGAGCGGTGACCAGCGTCGCCTCGTTCCACGCCAGACCGCACAGGATCGAGGCGATGGTGAACAGCGCGACGCCGACGATGAAGGTGCGCTTGCGGCCGATGGTGTCGCCGAGACGACCGCCCAGAAGCATCAACCCGCCGAAGGTCAGTACGTAGGCCGTGATCACCCAGCTCCGGCCCGCGTCGGACAGGCTCAGCTCGTCCTGGATCCTAGGAAGCGCGACGATGGCGACGGTGCTGTCCATGGTGGCGAGCAGCTGCATGCCGCCGATCGCGATGACCGCGGCGATAAACCGCCGCGACGGCAGCCAGGCCGGGTACCTGCTGGTTTGCTCCAGCGCCGGGTATTCGCTGCTCTTGGGAAAGCGCAACGGTTGTGACCGGTTAGCCCCGCCTTCGGCGTCACGGTGGATGGCAGCGCGCTCTGCGTCATTGAGAGCCGTCATAGCGGGTTACCTTACAGTAATCTTAAGAATCCTTTAACCGCCGAATGCCGCGACGGAGCCGATCACGATGATCGCGGGCGGCCGGATGCCCTCGTGCCGGATCCGCTCAGGTGCGTCGGAAAGCGTCGCGCGCAAAGTTCGCTGAGCCGTCGTGGTGCCGTGCTGCACCACGAGAACCGGCGTATCCGCTGGTCGGCCGCCATCCAGCAGCGCCTTGGTGAACAACTCGATGCGCTCGACCGCCATCAGCAACACGATGGTGCCCGACATCGAGGCCAGCGCATTCCAATTCACTAACGATTCGGGGTGGCCGGGCGCGACATGGCCGCTGACCACCACGAACTCATGCGTGATCGCCCGATGGGTGACCGGAACGCCCGCAAGCGCGGGAACTGCTATGGCACTCGTCACACCCGGCACAACTGTGACAGGAATCCCGGCATCCGCACACGCAAGCACCTCTTCGTAGCCCCGCGCGAACACGAAGGGATCGCCGCCCTTGAGCCGCACGACGAACTTGCCTGCCTTGGCCCGGTCGATGAGGACTTCGTTGATCGCATCCTGGGCCATCGCGCGCCCGTACGGGATCTTGGCGGCGTCGATGACCTCGACCTGCGGCGGCAGCTCGGCCAGTAGCTCCTGTGGGGCCAGCCGGTCGGCGACGACTACCTCGGCGTGCGCCAGCAGGCGCCTGCCCCGCACGGTGATCAGCTCCGGATCACCGGGTCCCCCGCCGACCAGCGCGACGCCCCCGTGCACGACACCGGGTGTCTCCGCTGTGATGAGGCCCTGTTGCAGCGCCTCGTGGATGGCGGACCGGATCGCCGCCGACCGGCGGTGCTCGCCGCCTGCCAACACTCCGACTGACAACCCTTCGTACTCGAACGAGGCCGGTGTTACGGCCGTGCCCTCACGGGCCACGTCGGCGCGCACGCAGAAGATGTGCAGGCGCTCGGCCTCGGCGACAACGGCCTCGTTGACATCCGGGTCGTCGGTGGCCGCGATCGCATACCAGGCACCTTCGAGGTCTCCCGCGCGAAACTCTCTGAGCGTCAAGGTGATTCCCGTGATGCCCTCGACGGCCGGGGTGGCACTGCGGGTGATCACGTGCACGTCGGCCCCGTTCGCGATCAGCAGCGGCAGGCGGCGCTGCGCGACGGTACCGCCACCGACGACGACGACCTTCCTGCCGGCCAGGCGCAGGCCGACGAGGTAGGCGTTCTCGGTCACCCGGCGAGCTTAGAGGTTGCCGCCGCGGCAACGAAGCGGGTTGCCGCTTGCGGGTGCGCGGCCGGGTGGGTGTGCAGATACGACGCGTGCACGCCGCGGTCGACGGCGCCGTCGCGGACCTTGGCTACGTCGCGTCCGGCAAAGATCCACGCGGGTGGATAGTTGTCGGCGAACGTGACTGTGGTGCGGTGGAATTCGTGCCCCACGGTGCGCTCGCCGACCGCGTGCAGAGCCGAGTCGGCCACGGCGACGGCCTCGCGGTATCCGAGCGTGAGGCGGTCGGTGAACCGTGCCGATCCGGACAGCACCCCGCACATCGGATACCCGTCGAGGTCGTCGACCAGATAGGTCAGCCCTGCGCATTCCGCGTGTATCGGCGCGCCACTGGCGGCCAGATCGTGGATCTGTTGACGCACAACATCGTTGGTCGACAGTTCGGTGCTGAACTGCTCGGGGAAACCGCCGGGCAGCACCAGCGCGGCGGTCTGCGGCGGCAGGGGGTCGGTCAGCGGATCGAATTCAACGACCTCAGCCCCTGCGGCGCGCAGCAGTTCGGCGTGTTCGGTGTAGCCGAAGCTGAACGCCTTACCTGCCGCAAGCGCGACGGTGACGTCCGCGGCTGTGGGCGCGGCGACGGCCGGATTCCACGGCTGCGCCGTCATCCGACTGGCGGCCGCCGCTTCGATGCCCGCCACGTCCACGTGGCGGCCCACCAGTTCGATCATCGCGTCGACGGCCGCCCTGGCCTGCTCACCGTGTTCGACGGCGGTGATCAGGCCGAGGTGCCGGGACGGGACGGACAGTTCGTCGGCGCGCGGGATCGCGCCGACGACCGGCACGCCCGCGTGTTCGCAGGCCTGCCGCAGCACATCCTCGTGCCGGGGCGAGCCGACCCGGTTGAGGATGGCCCCCGCGATGCGTACCGATTGATCGAACGTCGAAAAGCCGTGCAGCAGAGCCGCAATGCTGTGGCTCTGGCCGCGGGCGTCGATAACCAGGATCACCGGTGCGCCCAACAGTGCGGCGACGTGCGCCGTGGAACCGATGGCGGTTCCGGTGGTGTTCTCCTCGATGCGCCCGTCGAAGAGCCCCATCACGCCCTCGACGACCGCGATGTCCGCGCCGGCGCTGCCATGTCGGTACAGCGGGCCGATCAGCGGCTCCCCCACCAGCACTGGATCCAGATTGCGGCCCGGCCGCTTTGCGGCGAGGCCGTGGTAGCCCGGGTCGATGAAGTCGGGCCCGACCTTGAACGGCGCGACGCGACGCCCCGCCCGCCGCAGCGCACCCATCAAACCCGTTGCAACGGTGGTCTTTCCGCTGCCCGACGCCGGCGCGGCAATGACGACGGCCGGAACACTCACCCCAACCTCCGCGTGGGCCCACACGCGAGTAGGGGACGACCATGTTTGTACGCCGACGCGCCGTAAATGCTGTGATTTTGCGGTCGTCCCCTACTCACGTGTGGGCCCACGCGCTTGTCGAGAGTCACCACTCGATGCCCCTCTGGCCCTTGCGGCCCGCGTCCATAGGGTGTTTGACCTTCGTCATCTCAGTCACGAGATCCGCGGCGTCGAGCAGCTGTTGCGGCGCATCGCGGCCGGTGATCACGACGTGCTGGGTGCCCGGCCGCGCCGCCAAGGTTGCGAGCACCTCATCGACGTCTATCCAGCCCCATTTCAGCGGATAGGTGAACTCGTCGAGGACGTAAAAATCGTGCTGCTGCTCGGCAAGCCGCCGGCTGATCTCCGCCCAGCCGTCGGCGGCGGCCGCGGCATGGTCGACCTCGGTGCCGTGCTTGCGCGACCACGACCAGCCCGCGCCCATCTTGTGCCACTCCACGGGACCGCCGACCCCGTGCGCCTCGTGCAGCCGGCCGAGTTCGCGGAACGCGGCTTCCTCCCCCACTTTCCACTTTGCGCTCTTGACGAACTGAAACACCGCGACGTTGAAACCTTGATTCCATGCCCGCAGCGCCATGCCGAACGCCGCGGTCGACTTGCCCTTGCCCGCGCCGGTGTGCACGGCGAGCAGTGGCGCGTTGCGCCGGGCGCGGGTGGTCAGGCCGTCGTCGGGGACGGTGAGTGGTTGGCCCTGTGGCATCCGAGTCTCCTTACGCGGCAGTACGTACCACGTCGGTCAGTGCATCGGCGCGCAGTTGCGCCAACCGCACCGCCGGTGCGCCGAGATAGCCGGCCAGCTGCTCGGCCAAACCCAGTCGCACGTGGGAGGTTTCGCAGTCCACCACGACGGCGGCGGCACCCTCGGCGACAAGGAGCGCGGCGGCTGTCCGCGCCCGGCCCAGCGGGTCGGGCCCTCCGGTGGCACGCCCGTCGGTGAGCACCACGACGAGGCTGCGCCGCGCCCGGTCGCGCGCCTTCTCACGCACCACCACATCGCGGGCGGCCAACAAGCCTTGCGCGAGCGGCGTTTTCCCGCCGGTGTCGAACCGGGCCAGCCGTCGGCTCGCGATGTGCACCGACGATGTCGGCGGCAACAACAGATGGGCGTCCCGCTGCCGGAACGTGATCACCGCCACTTTGTCGCGGCGCTGGTAGGCGTCGCGCAACAGCGAGAGCGTCGCGCCGCTGACCGCCGACATCCTGTCACGCGCGGCCATCGACCCGGAGGCGTCGACGACGAAGATGACCAGATTTCCTTCGCGGCCTTCCCTGATGGCACGGCGGACGTCATCCGGTTGCGGCCGCGGCCGGCCAGGGTGGCGCTGACGACCGGCGGCCGCCAACAGTGTGCCGAAGACGTGCACGCCGTGACCCGCGCCCCAATCCTCCGTCGCCGAGATGGCCTTTCCCGTGCGGTTACGCGCACGGGACCGGCGGCCGGGCGCGCCCTCTCCGACGCCGGGCACGACGAGCGCCCTGGTCCGGAACACCGGCGACGGCGCCGCACTCTGCCGGGTTTGCGCGCCTGAGTTACGTTGCGGCACCTGACTTTCAGAGTCCGTCGTGGATTCGCCGCCACCTGGGGGGTCGGGCTCCGGTTCCGGCTCGGGCGCGTCGGCGGATTCCCCGGCCTGAGCCATCGCCTCGTCGAGCAGGTCGGGGTCCAGCCCCGGGTCGTCGAACGGGTCGCGGCGCCGCCGGTGCGGCAGCGCGAGCTCCGCGGCCACCCGGATGTCCTCTTCTGACACTTCATCTGCACCACGCCATGCCGCGTGCGCGACGGCCGTGCGAGCCACCACCAGATCGGCCCGCATCCCGTCGACGTCGAACGCGGCGCACAACGCCGCGATGCGTCGTAACTCGTTGTCCGGCAACCGAACAGCGTCGACCGAAACGCGCGCCGCGGCGACCCGACGCGCCAGCTCGGCGTCCGCCTCGGCATATCGCTCGGCGAAGCGGTCCGGATCGGCTTCGAACGCCATCCGCTGTCGGATCACCTCGGCGCGAACGTCGACGTCGCGGGAGGCCTGCACGTCCACGGTCAGCCCGAACCGGTCGAGAAGCTGCGGCCGCAGTTCGCCCTCTTCGGGGTTCATCGTGCCGATCAACACGAATCTCGCCTCGTAACTGTGCGAAACGCCGTCGCGTTCGACGTGCACGCGGCCCATCGCGGCGGCGTCCAGGATGACGTCGACCAGATGGTCGTGCAGCAGGTTGACCTCGTCGACGTACAGCACGCCACCGTGGGCACGGGCCAGCAGGCCCGGCGAGAACGCGTGCTCGCCGTCGCGCAGCACCTTTTGCAGATCCAGCGACCCGACCACGCGGTCCTCGGTCGCGCCGATGGGCAGTTCGACGAGCGAAGCGCCGTCCACCGATGTCAACACATGAGCCAGGGCGCGCACCGCGGTCGATTTCGCCGTGCCCTTCTCGCCACGGATCAGCACGCCGCCGATCTCGGGCCGCACCGCACACAACAGCAACGCGAGCCGAAGCCGGTCGTGGCCGACGATCGCGCTGAACGGATAGCCCGGAATCACGGCTGCCCGGCTTCGGTGTGCGATCCGGCTTTGATCATCGGCACATGCGGGATGCCGTCTTCGAGGAACTCCTCGCCGTTGCGCACGAAGCCGTGCCTGCTGTACATCTCCGCCAGGTACGTCTGTGAATTGATGCGGCAGGGATAGTCGCCCACCTCGGCCAGCGCGGCCTGAAGCAGCCGGTCAGCGTGGCCGTGGCCGCGCGCGGGGCGTTTGGTGCAGACCCGGCCGATGCGAAAGCCCTTCTGCCCGCTGGGGTGTTCTTCCATCAGCCGCAGCGTCGAGATGACTTCGCCGTCGGGGCCTTCGAGCCAGAAGTGGCGCGTTTCCGCGCACAGGTCACGGCCGTCCAACTCGGGATAAGGAATGGCCTGTTCGACCACGAACACCTCGACCCGCAGTTTGAGCAGTTCGTACAGCGTCGCGGCGTCGAGGTCCTTGGCCCAGCTGCGGCGTAGCGCGACCGTCATTCCGCGGCCACCGTCGCGCTGGAGATGTCGGCGCCGGACTCCGCGGGCAGCGGTGCCGGCGGCGCGCCGTTGGCAGGCTTATCCAACTTCAACACCTCTGTGCCCCACGTCCAGACCTCCTCGAACAGCGCCGGTTCGTTCGACAATTCGATGCCAAGCGACGGCACCATCTCTTTGAGCTTGGGCAACCACGCAGGATAGCGATCGGAAAAGCAGCGCTCCATGACGTCGAGCATCGCAGGCACCGCGGTGGAGGCACCTGGCGAGGCACCGAGCAGGCCCGCGATCGTGCCATCGGCGGCCGACAGCACCGTGGTGCCGAATTCGAGCACGCCACCCCTGCCCTGGACTTTCCGGATGACCTGCACCCGCTGTCCGGCGACGTTTGGTTCCCAGTCGGAATCGATTGCGGCAGGGACGAACTCACGAAGAGCAGCCACTCGATCGGATTCCGACAGCAACAGCTGACCGATCAGATACTTCAACAGACCCGCCTGCGTCAGGCCGACGTTCAGCGTCGACGCCAGGTTGTTCGGCCTGACCGACAACGGCAGATCGGTGACGTTGCCGTGCTTCAAGAACTTCGGCGACCAACCCGCGAACGGCCCGAACAGCAGCCACGACTTGCCGTTGATGATGCGCGCGTCGAGATGCGATGCCCCCGGATGGGGGGTGCCGAGGGGCAGGACTCCGTAGACCTTGGCCCGGTGCCCGGCGGCCAGCATCGGATCCGCGCTGCGCAGGAACCGGCCGCCGATCGGGAACCCGCCGAACCCCTTCACCTGCGGGATACCCGCCTTCTGCAGCAGCGGCAGCGTGCCACCGCCCGCGCCCACGAACACGAATCGTGAGTTCAGCCTGCGACTCTCCCCTGTGCGGCGGTTGACGACGGACGATGTCCAGCTGCCGTCGGATTGCTGGCTGAGATTGCGCACCTCGTGACCGAACAGGGTGACCATGCCGCTTCGTGCCACGTAGCCGATGAGCTGTCGGGCCAGCGCCCCGAAGTCGACGTCGGTGCCGTCCGGCGCCCAGCCGAGCGCCACCGGCTCAGTGAAGGCGCGCCCGGTGGCCATCAGCGGAAGCCGGCGGGCGAATTCGTCCTTGTCGTCGATGAACTCCATCGACGCGAACAACGGGTTGTCCACCAGCGCGCCGTGGCGCCGCCTCAAGTAGTCGACGCCCGCCGCACCGTGCACGAAGGCGACGTGCGGGATGGGGTTGAGGAAGCTACGCACGTCGGGCAGCAGCCCGTTCTCGACCGCATATGCCCAGAACTGGCGCGTCACCTGGAACTGCTCGTTGACCTGGACCGCCTTGCTGATGTCGATCGAACCGTCAGGCCGCTCGGGTGTGTAATTCAGTTCGCAGAGCCCCGAATGACCGGTCCCGGCGTTGTTCCACGGGTCGCTGCTCTCGGCGGCCGCACCATCCAGGCGCTCGATCAGAGTGATCGACCAGTCCGGCTCGACCTGCCGCAGCAATGCACCCAGCGTGGCGCTCATGATGCCGGCGCCCACCAACACGACGTCGGTCTGCGCGGCCTTCGGGTCAGACAACGCCAATCGTGGGCCCTTCGTGATCGCGCGGTCCGCTCATGACCGCTTACTGCGGTTCAGGCTATCCCGCCCGCGTCAGATCCTCATCGGCGCGGGTCGGGCGCCCGGCGCGATTAAGGTGGCGGTTGTGCCTGGATGGGAGCCTGATGTGCTGCCCGGGTACTGGCAGCTGACGCTCGGCCTCGGCCCGGATCCCGACGGCGAAGGTGACCTCGTCGCCACTCTCGTGCGCCGGGGCGAGCCCGACCGGACGGCGACCCACGCCGTGCTGCTGGTGCACGGGTTCACCGACTACTTCTTCAACACCGAGCAGGCCGACCACCTCGCCGCCCGCGGCTTCGCCATCTACGCCCTGGACCTGCACAAGTGCGGGCGATCGTGGCGCCAGGGACAGACGCCGCACTTCACCACCGACCTCGCCCGCTACGACACCGAACTCGATCGCGCACTGGACCTCATCGCGGACGAGGTGTCGGCCGACGTACTGATCAACGGGCACTCCACCGGCGGACTGATCGTCGCGCTGTGGCTGGACCGGGTGCGGAGGCGCGGCGACACCGCGAGGCGTCGCATCACCGGACTGGTGCTCAACAGCCCGTGGCTGGATCTACAAGGGCCCGCGATCCTGCGGGCCGCGCCGACGAGCGCCGCGATCGGGGCGATCTCACGCTTCCGCAAGAAGCGGGTGTTGCGCTCGCCGACTGAGGGTGGCTACGGCGCCACGCTGCACAGGGAGTTCGGCGGCGACTTCGAATACAACCTGAAGTGGAAGCCGATCGGCGGCTTCCCCGTCACGTTCGGCTGGCTGCACGCCATCCGCCGCGCACAGCTCAAGCTGCATCGCGGACTCGACGTCGGCGTGCCCAACCTCATCCTGCGGTCGGATCGGAGCGTGCGGGAGGTGACCGGCCCCGCGAAGCTCGACGGCATCCAGCGCGGCGACGCGGTGCTCGACGTCGATCAGATCGCCCGCTGGGCCGGTTGCATCGGCAACCGCTCCACGATCGTGCCGATCGCCGACGCCAAGCACGACGTGTTCCTCTCGGTGCCCGAGTCCCGCCAGGCTGCCTATCGCGCACTCAACGAATGGCTGGCGTGGTATCTGGCCGAAACTTCTGATACGGCAACTCAATCCGAACGAGGATGACGAGGTAATTGGACATGGCCCACTTCGACATCGCAATCATCGGCACCGGTTCCGGCAACTCGGTCCTCGATGAACGCCACGCCGACAAGCGCATCGCGATCTGCGAGCAAAGCGTATTCGGTGGGACGTGCCTCAACGTCGGCTGCATCCCGACGAAGATGTTCGTCTACGCCGCCGATGTCGCCCAAATCGCCCGCGAATCAGCGCGATACGGGGTCGACGCCCACGTCGACGGGGTGCGGTGGAGCGACATCGTCTCCCGGGTGTTCGGTCGCATCGATCCGATCGCACTGGGCGGGGAGAACTACCGGCGCTCCTCCCCGAACGTCGAGGTGTTCGCCAGTCACGCGCGGTTCCGGCCCACCAAGCCCGACGGCCGCTATGCGCTGCGCACCGATGACGGCGACGAATTGACCGCCGATCAGGTCGTCATCGCCGCGGGTTCGCGCGCCGTCATACCCGACGCCATCGCCGAATGCGGCGTGCCCTATCACACCAGCGACACCATCATGCGCATCGCCGACCTGCCGGAGAGGTTGATCATCGTCGGCGGCGGTTTCATCGCGTGCGAGTTCGCACACGTATTCTCGGCGCTCGGCAGCCACGTAACGCTGATGATCCGGGGCAGCACGCTATTGCGCGGCCACGATGACGACATCTCGATGCGCTTCACCGACATCGCCTCCAGGAAGTGGGAGATCCGTAATCACCACGAGGTCGCGGACGCACGGCAGGTCGGCAACGGCGTCGAGATCCGTTGCAAGGACGGCTCGACGTTGCGCGGCGACGCGTTGTTGGTCGCAACGGGCCGGGTGCCCAACGGTGACCTGCTCGACGCCGAACAGGCGGGCGTGAAGGTCAATGGGGGCGGCCAGGTGGTGGTCGACGAGTACCAACGGACCTCGGCGCGTGGCATTTTCGCGCTCGGCGACGTGTCGTCGGACTATCAGCTCAAGCACGTCGCGAACCACGAGGCGCGCGTCGTGAAACACAACCTCTTTCAGGACTGGGACGACACCGACGCGCTCATGCCTGCCAACCATCGGTACGTGCCGTCGGCGGTATTCACCGACCCTCCGATCGCGAGCGTGGGCCTGACCGAGAACGAGGCTCGGGCAAAGGGGTTGAACATCAAGGTGAAGATCCAGGACTTCAGCGACGTGGCATACGGCTGGGCGATGGAGGACACCATCGGCATTGCCAAGCTCATCGTCGACGACGACACGGGCCTGCTTCTCGGTGCCCACATCATGGGCCATCAGGCGTCATCGTTGATCCAGCCGCTGATCCAGGCGATGGCCTTCGATCTGCCGGCGCAGGACATGGCGCGTGGCCAGTACTGGATCCATCCCGCGCTGCCCGAGGTGGTCGAGAACGCGCTGTTAGCGCTGTGCGGCGAGCCGCAGTGGCCGCCGTCCAGACGGCATTAGCGAGCGTCGAGCGCCGGTGCCCAGCGCTTCTCGACCTGTCCGAAACGCCAGACCGCCAGCGCGATCAACCATGCGGCGACGAACAGCCCGACGATCATGAAACCGACGAATTCGAGGTTCGCCGAGCCGATCGCGGCCAGCGGGCCCGAGTCGATCCCGAGCCGATCGGCCACCAGGCCCGCGAGCACGATGACGCCGATCACGAGCGCCACGATCACCGACAGCACCGTCACGGTCAGGTTGTAGTAGACCTTGCGGACCGGCTGCAGGAATGCCCAGCCGTAGGCCCTCGACATCAGGATGCCGTCGACCGCGTCGAACAGGCTCATACCCGCCGCAAAGAGCACCGGCAGCACCAGGATGGCGTACCAGGGCATCGTGAACGCCGCCGTTCCCGCGGCCAGCACCAGCAACGCCACCTGGGTGGCCGTGTCGAATCCGAGGCCCATGAGCAGCCCGACCGGATACAGGTGCCAGGGCTTGCTCACCCGGCGCATTACCCTGGCGAACAGCCGCGCCAGGAGGCCACGGTTCTCGAGCTGCCGCTGTAGTTCAGCCTCGTCGAGCTCACCGGTGCGCATCCGGCGGAACACCTTGGCGATGCCCACGGCGGCGAACAGGTTCGACAGTCCGATCAGGATGAGGAAGGTGCCCGCGACGAGTGAGCCGACCAGTCCGAGGGTCTGCAACAGCGGCGACCCCTCGTCCTGCACCGGTCCGACAATCGCACGCACGCCGATCGCCAGCAAGAACGCCAGCGCGAACACGACGCTGGAATGCCCCAGTGAGAACCAGAACCCCGCGGACAACGACCGGGTCCCCTCACCCACCAGCTTGCGGGTGGTGTTGTCGATCACGGCGATGTGGTCGGCGTCGAACGCGTGCCGCACACCGAGCAGGTAGGCGGTCACGCCGAGGCCGACGCCGAACACACCCGCCGATCCGAGCGTGATGTGTTGCGGCGCCACGCCGAACACCAGAACTCCCCAGCCGAACAGGTGAAGCGCTAGGACAAAGCCACCCATCGCGGCGATCGTCGTCCAGTCCGTGCGGTCGAATCGGGTCGAAACGGTCGCTGCGGGCTGCTCGACGAGGGTCATGGGTCGACCATATGCCTGAAACGTGTCATCTGTCTAGATGAACAGATGTTCAGGTGTGCTGCTTTGGCCTTACCTCTTGGTTGCGGTGACCAATAGGTACTCGGCATCCCACGCCGCCTGGCCACCGCCCCGGTTCCAGTCGGTGAGGAAGGCCAGGAAGTCGCGGTCCAGCGCGTCAACTTGCTCGGGCTGCTCCTGGTTGAACCGATAGGCCGCGATGGTCGGGCCGTAATTGCGCTTCCAGTACTCACGAAACTCCAACGGGTTGGCGCAGTGGTCCATGCGGACGGTCTGGCGTCGAGCGGTCACGTCGGTGACCCGATCGCCGAACAACGCCCGGACGTGATCCTCGCTGCCCCACAGCGGCGGCGGACTCGCACCGGGAGGTGGCGGCGGGGCGTACGGCTTCATCGTGGCGAACAGATTGCCGATGAACCCCTCGGGCGTCCAGTTGATCATCCCGATGGTGCCGCCCGGCCTGCACACGCGGACCAACTCGTCGGCGGTGGTCCGGTGGTGCGGAGCGAACATCGCGCCAACGCAGGACATCACCACGTCGAAACGGTTGTCCGCGAACGGCATCGCCTCGGCATCTGCCTCGACCCACTCGAGCTCGACGCCCCGTGCTGCGGCGATGCGCCGCCCGACGTCGAACAACTCGGGCGTGAGGTCGCTTGCGGTGACGATCGCCCCCGCCGCTGCCGCCGGAATCGCCGCGTTGCCCGATCCGGCTCCGACATCGAGCACGCGGTCACCGGGCGTGACCCCGCAGGCCCGAACGAGTTCGGGCCCCAATTCGGGGATCAATTCCGCGGCGACCGCCGGGTAGTCGCCCGCGGCCCACAGCGCGCGATGTTTTGCCTTCAGAGCGCGGTCGGCATCCCGCTCGGTCGTCGATACCGCATGGCATTCGGCGGTGCTCATTTTGTCCTCCTTGAAGTCGCCGTTTGTCGGCACCCCCGACACTGACGGAGGAAATTTCGGCAGAGCTTTGACGATCGTGAAATTGCCTGGTCAGCGCACTTATACGACGACCAACACCCGGATCCGGTCGGACTTAGAAAGTATTGGGTTCCTGCGAGATTCGCTCCGACGACTCAGATGTAGCGGCTCAGCGCCGAGCGCGCGCGGGAAACAGCTTCGACACCGCTGAGCGCATCGTGGCCCTCGACCTGTACCGCATTCAGCGGCGAGGGTTTACCCGCCCTGACGAGTGCGCGATGCAGGGCCACGGCGTCCTCGTCGGCGCCCAGGCGGACCAGCAGCCGGGTCACGTACCTCAGATTGAGCCACTGTTGGCTCCAGTCCCCGACGCGGTCCCAGTGGTCCAGCACGACGATGAAATCACTTGCCGCTCTTGCCGGATCGCCGTGGACAGCGCGCGTTGCGGCCGCTTCCATCAACGCTATGCCGTGCCACCAGAAGTTCTGCACTGAGGCGGCCGACTCCGCCGCTTCGTCGAATAGCACCAGCGCCCTGTCCGGTTCGGATTTCTTGAGCACCAGACCCAGCGCGTAGCGGCCCATCGATCGGGCCGTCGGGTTGGCCGTGGCGTCGGCGACCTGCACGGCCTCCTCCGCTGCGGCCAGGCCCGCCGCTGGGGTGCGCAGCGCGGCCTGGCAGATCGCGACGTAGAACAGCGTCCACACCAACCGAATTGGATCTTCGTCGCGACGAGCCCGCTTCATCTCTCGTTCGTAGTGCGCCAGCGCCGTCGCCGGATCGCCCTCGTAGAGGGTGACGTCCGCGAGTACGTCGCCGGGGTAGGCGACGCGGCCGTTGCCGCGACCGGGCAAGCGGTCGCCCGCGAGGGCTGCCAGCGTCCGCGCCCTGGTGTGATCACCGCGGTTCCATGCGCCCCGCGCGGCGAAGCCAACCGCGGCGGCGAACAACGGATCCGCGGGATCGGCGGCCTCGAGTGCTCGTTCCGCCCAACCGGACGCCTCGAATCCGATGCGCAGATGTACAAACTCCGCTAGCGACGTCACCAACCGAAGCGCCGCGGCGATGTCACCGGTGGCCATGACGTGTTCGAACGCCGCGCGCAGGTTGTCGTAGTCGGGAAGTATGCGTTCGACCCAGGCCTGTTCGTCGGCGGTATGCATGCCTGCGGCCGCGCGCTGCGCCAGCTCAGTGAAGTAGGCCGCGTGCCGGACAGCACAACGATCGTCGATCCTCAACTCCCGCAACCGTTCCCGGCCGTATGCGCGCAGTGTCTCCAAGACGACGTAACGCGTGCTGTCAGCGCCACTGCGCACCGCGACCATGGACTTGTCCACCAGGCCGGCGAGTAGATCGAGAGTGTCGTCCTCCGTCGAATCGTCCCCGCCGCACACGCCGTGCGCCGCTTCGAGATCCAACCCACCCGCGAAGACCGACAGCCGGATGAACAACGCCTGCTCTGGCTCGGCGAGCAACCGGTAGGACCAGTCGATCGTCGCGGCAAGGCTCTGCTGTCGAGGCAATGCGCCGCGCGCCCCGCCGGTCAGAAGTCGCAGCCCATCCAGCCGCCTGGCCAAGTCGAGGCTGCTCATCACACGAATACGCGCGGCGGCCAACTCGATTGCCAACGGGAGGCCGTCGAGCTGCCGACAGATCTCTGCCACCGCGCCGACCGGCTCGCGGTCGAGGTCGAAATCCGGGCGTCCGGCCTTGGCGCGATCGGCGAACAGCGCGGCGGCATCCTCAACGGCCAGCGGCGGCACCGCCAATAGGCGCTCGCCGTGGACGCCGAGCGCTTCCCGACTGGTCACCAGCACGGTCACCCGTTGGCACCGCGTGACGATCTGGTCGACGAGGCCGGCGGCGGCATCGACGAGATGCTCGCAGTTGTCCATGATGAGCAGCAGTTCCCGAGTCCCGAGGTACTCGATCACCGTCGCTTCGATGTCGAGGCCGTGCCTCTGCTGCAAGCGCAAGACGGCGGCAACCGCATGGCCCACTGCTGCGCCGTCCTCGAGCGGCGCGAGCTCACACAGCCAAACGCCGTCGCGGAAGCGAGCACCTTCGCCCCTACCGACCTCGAGCGCGAGCCGTGTCTTGCCAACCCCTCCCACTCCCGTGAGGGTCAGCAGCGGGCCTTCATGAAGAGCGGCGGCGACACGTGCGAGCTCCAGCTCACGCCCGATGAAGCTGGTCGGGCGCCGCGGGAAAGAGACAACAGACGGACGGTCCGGCCGAGGCGGGACGGCTGTTGAGCCGCGGTCGCCATCGAGTATCTGTTGATGTGCGTCCCGCAAGATCGGGCTCGGATCGACGCCCAATTCTTCGACGAGTCGCTCACGCATCTGCCGATACGTCTCAAGCGCCTGCGCCTGCCGACCACTGCGGTACTGGGCGAGCATCAACTGACCGGCGATACGTTCATCCAGCGGATGCCTCTGCAGCGCCGACGAGAGCTCACCGAGCAACTCCTGGTGCCGCCCGACGTGCAGGAGAGCGTCGTTTCGGTCCAATTCAGCCGAAAGTCGCTCCGCCTCAAGGGCAGTCCGCACATCGTTCACCCACGGGGTGTCCAGTGTGGGGAACGGTTCACCACGCCACATCTCGAGGGCGCGCTCGAACAGCCCTGCCGCGTGCGCGGGTTCGGCCGCCCGGGCTTCGGATACCAGGCCGCGGAATCGATACAAGTCCACAGCCGCGAGATCCGTCCTCAACACATAGCCGCTGGGTTCGCGTGCGATCACCACATCGTCGATCCCGTTGAACAGAGTTCGCAACCGGGACAGATATCCCGCCAAGGCGTTTCGCACGCGATGAGGCGGCTCGTCGGCCCACACGCGATCGATGAGCTGTTCCGCAGGGACAGGCCGGTTCGCGTCGATCAACAAGGCAACCAGAACGCATCGCTGGCGGGCATGCCCGACCTCCAAGGGATCTCCGTCGAGCAGCACCTCGACGTCCCCGAGTAACCGGAACTCCGCAGCCATCTCTCACAGCCTCCCCCAGGCGGGGGGACTACGGGCGGATTCTCGCGTTGGTCGGATCGTAGAGCGGCTTCAGCGACACAGAGACCGGGTACAACTGCCCGCCGACGTTGACCTCGTAGCTGCCTGCCTTGACCCAGTCGGCGTTGATGACAGCGCCATCGGAGGCACGCACGTAGCCGAGCCCCACGCAGGAGCCTGTCGTCTGCCCCCACGCCGCCGAGGTCACCTGCCCGGCGACCGCGCCGTCGCGCATGATCAGCTCCCCGCCCCACAGCATCGCCTCGGGTGAGTCGACCTTGAACCCGACGAGTTTCTTGTGCGGACCTTCCGCTTTGGCCTTCTCGACCGCTTCGCGGCCGAGGAACGCGATATCGGTCTTCAACTTGCACGCGAACAGCAACCCGGCCTCGACCGGGTTCTCGCTCGGCGTCAGCTCCCTGCCGAATGCGCGGTAGCCCTTCTCCAACCGCAGGGACTCGATCGTGTAGTAGCCGCCGCGGCCGACGCCGAACTGACCGCCCGCTGCCATCAGGTCCTCGTAGACGCCGACCGCGAACTCGGCGGGAACATAGAGTTCCCAGCCCAATTCGCCGACATATGTGATGCGGGTGGCGCGCACGGTGGCGTAACCCAGCGAAATCTGTCGGCTGGTGGCGAAGGGGAACGCGTCGTCGGACAGGTCGGCCGACGTCAGGGCGGACAACAGGTCGCGAGACTTCGGCCCCATCACCCCGAACACCGCGTACGCCGACGTCACGTCGACGAGTGACGCGCTGGCGCCGGCGGGCAGGTTCTTGCGGATGTGGTCTTTATCGCGTTCAGTGGTGGCCGCGCTGCTGATGATCAGGAATTCCTCGGGCCCGGCGCGGGTGACCGTGACGTCCGACTCGTAAGTGCCGCGCTCGTTGAGCATCCCGGTGTAGACCGACAGACCGATCCCGACGCCGACGTCGGCTGTGCACAGCCACTGCAGCGCCGCCTCGGCGTCGCGACCGACCAGAAGGTACTTCGAGAACGACGTCTGGTCGAACACGGTGACGTTCGTGCGGGTGTTGGTCTGCTCTGCTGCGGACCATGGCAACCAGTTCGGCTTGCCCCAGGTGTACTCGATCGTCGGTTCTGCGCCGTCGGGCGCGAAGAAGTTGGCGCGCTCCCAACCCATCTTGCTGCCGAAGTTGGCGCCCGCGGCCTCGAGCACGTGGTGCACAGGCGAGCGCCGGAACGGCCGGGCGGTCGTCATTTCTCGGTTAGGCCATGGGATTTCGTAGTGGATCCCGAGCACCTCCGCCACCCGATCGCGCAACCACCGGTTGTTGCCGTTGAAGGGTGCGAACCGGCGGATGTCGACGCCGGTGAGGTCGGTGGTCGCCACTCCATTGACGATCCATTCGGCGAGCGCACGGCCGGCACCGCCTGCCGTCGCGATTCCGACCGAATTGAATCCGGCGCCGACGAAGAAGTTGGCGATCTCCTGGGCCTCGCCGAGGATGAACTGGTTGTCGGGGGTGAAGCTTTCCGGACCGTTGTAGAACTTCTTGATGCCGGTCGCCTCGAGTGCAGGAATGCGCAGCAATGCGTTGTTCATCAGGATCTCGAAGTGGTCCCAATCCTCTTCGAGGAGCTGGAATTCGAACGGATAGGGAATCGCGTCCGGCGCCACCCAGGGTTTTGCTTCGGGCTCGAAGCCACCGATGACCAGGCCGCCGACCTCTTCCTTGAAGTAGGTGTAGCCGTCGGGGTCACGCAGGATCGGCAGGTCCGGATGCACACCGTCGATCTGCTCGCTGACGACATAGAAATGCTCGGCGGAGTGCAGCGGGACGTTTACCCCGGCCATCGCGCCGACGTGTTTGGCCCATTGGCCCGCGGAGTTGACGACGATCTCGGCCTCGACGTCGCCAACGTCGGTGCGTACCCCGCTGACCCGTCCGTCCTCTGTCAGAACATCTGTGACCCTGACTTTTTCGACGATGCGTGCGCCGCGCATCCTGGCCCCCTTGGCCAGCGCGTACGTCAGGTCGGTCGGGTTGGCCTTGCCGTCGCCGGGCAGCCAGATCGCACCGACGAGATCGTCGACGCGCATCACCGGGCAATGCTCGAGGGCCTGCTCGCCGGTGAGCAGTTCGCATTCCATGTTGAACGCGGCGGCGTTGGCGGCGGTGCGGCGCAGCTGGATCATCCGGTCCTCGGTGCGTGCGACCGTCACTCCGCCGCACTGCTTGTAGCCGGCGGACAGGCCGGTCTCGACCTCGAGTTCCGCGTACAACTGCGTCGAGTACTGGACAAGGCGGGTTGCGCTCTCCGACGCCCGCAGCTGGCCGACCAGCCCTGCTGCGTGCCAAGTTGTGCCGCAGGAGAGTTGGCCCTGTTCGAGGAGTACGACGTCGGTGACGCCGAGCTTGGTCAGGTGGTAGGCGACGCTGGTGCCGATGACGCCGCCGCCGATGATGACGACACGGGCGCGGTCGGGAAGCGATGTGGCGGCCATGAGTCAGACAGGTCCCTTGAGTGTTAGTCGGTAGCGTGAACGTCGTCGAGCAGCCGGGTGAAGTGGGGGCTCTTGAACTCGGCGATGGCGGCTTCGTAGCGCTCCATGCCCCAGGCCCAGAAATCGAAATCGAGTGCACTGGAAACGCTTTGGATGCAGCCCCACAATGTCCAGCCATACTTGGCGACGATGCCCTGCAGGTGGGCGCGAGCGGTCTTGTGCCGCAACCGCCTACCGTAATACGCAGTGACGAGCTCGTCGAGCTGCTCGGTGGACAGGCCGCACTCGCTCCAGATGTTGCCGAGCTCGAAGCATGGGTCGTTGTTGCCGGAGTACTCGTAGTCGATGATCCACACCCTGTCACCGTCCTCGATGAAGTTGCCCGCGAGGAGGTCGTTGTTGCACGGGACGGTGGTCCTGTCGGTGGCGGTCAGCGCCGTCTTCACCTCGGCGAACGTGTCGGCGTAGTCCAGATAGTCATGCGGGATCTTGAAGCCGTTGTCCTGGGCGGTATTCAAGTACAGGGGCTGGCGTTCGAACATGTCGAACCTGTTGCGGAAGCGCGGCCCGGAGTGCAGCGCCCGACATCCCGCAGCCACCTTCGCCACCACCCCCGGTCGCTGAAAGTCGTCGTTGCACAGTGTCTTTCCGTTCAGAAACCCCAGCAGAAGGATGCCAAGATCGGGGCGGTACTCGATCACCGGCGCGCCGACGCCCGCACGCTCGGCGGCTACGGAGTTGTGGTATTCGTCTTCGCGGTCGATGGCCAGGAAGTTGCAGGACGTATCGGTGCAACGGGCGACATAGACCGCGTCCGGGGTGGTCACCTTCACATTGCGATTCGTCAGTCCGCCCGACAGTTCTTGCAATTGCCGCGGCTGACCGGCCAGCACCGGAATCTCCTCCAGCAGCGTATTGAGCTGCGCATCGGTCAACGGAAACGGCACCGGTTCACTGTAACCGGCACCCCCGTTAAAGGTCTAGACTATTGGCCATGCCGTCAGCGAAGGATGTGGTCGAAACATGGTTATGCGGCGACCAGCCCGCCGTCGTGTTCGACTTCAACGGCACCCTCTCCGATGACGAGCACATCCTCTTCGACATTTTCAGCGAGCTGTTCCGCGCCCACCTGGGCTGGGCGATGACCGCCGAGGATTACCGCGACGAGCTGCTGGGCCGCAGCGACCGCGAGATCATCGAACGCGCGGTGGCACGGCACGGGGGCGGCACCGAGGACAAGGTCACCGAGCTGCTGCGGTTGCGCCAGGGCGTCTACAAGCAGAAGGTCGCCGACCACAATCCGATCGGGGCCGCCGCTACACAGCTGGTGGAACTGTTGGCGGACTACCGGATTCCCGTTGGCATCGTCACCGGCGCCCAGCGAGAGGACGTGCTGGCGGTGCTGGACGGCAGCCCGACGGGTGAATTGATCACTGTCCTGATCGCCGAAGAGGACGTCAGCAACGGTAAACCGCACCCCGAGGGCTTTCTCACCGCAGCGCGAATCCTGAACCGCAGGGTCGGCGATGTGCTGGTCTTCGAAGATTCGGTGCCCGGCGTGCGGGCCGCGCTGGCTGCGGGCATGCATTGCATCGCCGTCTGCGCGGGCGAGCCCAGCCGGGAGCTTCGCGCCGAGGCTCCGGCGATCGTGTCCGAGCTGTCGGCTGACCTCATCGCGGACCCGCTCAGCCGCTGGCGTCGCGGGCCGGGGAACCCGATTCCACTCGAGACTTGATGCGGATCCGCGCCCGGTCGGAGCGGTGGTAGTCGCGGGAGAATTCGACGGCGACGCCGTCCTCGGTGAAGGACGTCCGGGTGATCAACAACAACGGACTTCCCGGTTCGACACCCAGGAGTTCGGCCTGCTGGTCGTTGGCCTGGGTCGCCTCGAGTTCTTCATCGGCCGAGAACGGAGAGGCGTCGTGTTGGCGCATCACCGCATACAACGAGCCGGTGAGATCGGCGGCGAGCAGGCCGGGAAACACGGCGGCGGGCAGGTAGGCCTCCTCGAGCACGATCGGCTCGCCGTTGGCCAACCGGGCCCGCAGGATCTCGTGTACCTGCGCACCGCGGCCCAGGCCGAGGGCCTGCCGGACATCGGCGGCGGGGCGGCGCGTCGTCGCACGCAACACCTGCGCACCAGCCTCGACATGGATGCGGCGCATCTGCTCGGTGAACCCGGGAAGGCTCGCGTGGTCGAACTCGAATCGCGGTGCGGCGACGAAGTTGCCACCGAAGCGGCCCCGCCTGCGATCGATGAGGCCCTTGGCTTCGATCGCGCTGAGCGCCTGGCGCAGGGTCATCCGGCTGACCCCCAGCGCGTTGGCGATCTCGACCTCGGACGGCAACTTGTCTCCGGGCGCCAGTGTGCGGGAGACGATCAACTGCTCGAGCCAACTGCCGATGCGCATATGGGCGGGCAGCTCGGTAGCGCCTGACAGGTCCGGACGGTCCGCGAGCAGCGGATCATCCATCGTCAACACGCGCACAATGGGAGCTTAAGCGCCGGTGTCCATGAAAAGGCCTCAGCCGTGCCGGGCGCCGATCCAGTGCAGCAGGTCGTGCACGATCTCGTCTTCGAGCCGGTAGCTGACAAGCCGACCCACCCGTGTCGAGGTGACCCAGCCCTGCTGTCGCAGTACGCGCAGCGCCTGGGAGACCGCGTTCTCCGATCGCCCGAGCGCCGCGGCGAGGTCCCCGACGCAGATACCTGGGGCTCGGTGCAGAACAAGCAAGATCTCCAGGCGATTGGGGTCGGACAACAGGTCAAAGCGTTGCGCCCACCCAGGGGTGTCGACGTCGGCGAGCGCCGACGATGCCCGTCGCACCGTCGCCTGATCACCAGGTTGCGCCACTCGTCAAGGCTAATCCCTCGACCCAACCGCACGGGTTAACCACGAACAGCGCCCGCGATACCTGACGGGTCTGACATCTGGGTGGGGTTATCCCCGTGCGCCGCATGGACCGGGTGTACGCCGAGCATGAGTTCTGGTGCGTCGACGATTGGAAGGCCATTGCCGCCGAGATCGGCGCCGAACTCGGCATCAGCCGCGGCCGGGCGTCTACGCAGATGCACTACGGCAGCGCCCTGATCAAGCGGTTCCCGAAACTGGGCGCAGTGTTCCTGGCCGGGCGGGCGATTTCCGGGTGATCGCCGCGGCCATCTTTCGCACCGACCTCATCCACGGCACGGACGCCTTGGCCGCCATGGACGTCTGGATGGTCATCGAACGCGATCCCGAGGCGGTGCGGGTCGCCAAGCAACGCGACCTGGACCGCCACGGTGTGCCCGCGGGATCCGCGCACCAGGACTCACCGCCGCGCTGATGCGCTGCCGCTGGCCCGGCTGTGACCAACCC
>Ga0068868_100000276_pt1 | contig 34525 bp, 28 predicted proteins | sample KBSMisM42_FD_64660 | JGI IMG/M metagenome (GOLD analysis project Ga0068868, IMG submission 64660) | Miscanthus rhizosphere microbial communities from Kellogg Biological Station, Michigan, USA - KBS Miscanthus M4-2 | ecosystem: Host-associated > Plants > Roots > Rhizosphere > Soil ...
TCCTATCCGATACTCCGCGAGGACAAATAGAGTGAAGTTAGCAATTCTCAGTGACGTAACGAGCCGGGATGGCGGAAACCGATCACTACAAAACGCGGGCTTCGAACTCCAAAACCTTCTCGTTCTCCAGCGAATATTCCACTTCGATAGGCTTGCAGCAGACTTCGCAGTCTTCAACGTAGGTTTGATGCGGTTCGGAGACGTCCAATACCATTGAAATCTCCTGCCAGCAATAGGGGCAGACAAAGTAGAACTCCATCAGAATCGTTTCCGCAAGCGAAGGTCGAGCGCGAGTACGTCCTCCTCGTCTTTTGAGGCAAGAACGGAAATATTCTTAGTGATGAAGTACTCGATCTGAACGATCTGTTGCTTGTTGGATGTCAAATCCCGGGAATACGTCACCGACAAGTCTTTGGTCACCTGCTGCGAAAGCGTGATTCTCGCTGTTGTCGAGTTCTGCGCCCCAACAACAAAGGGATCGATTCGTACAACCCGCTCCAGACCCATCAAGTTGAACTTCGAGCCCACTCGTGACACGAGCATGTCCGACAGGATGGACGCAGCACCACCCTGGAAGGCCTGTTCTCCCGTTGGCGTCTTTTCGAGCGCCGCTGTGCTCTGCGCGGATTGCTGGTACTCGTCGGTAGTCTTGCCGCCCGAAATCAAATTGACGATCTCCAGCTGTGGAAGGGCAGGTTCCGATCTCATACTCAGCTGCAGATGATTCATTCGTCCCGAAATGGACATGAACACCTGATAGTTCCGGATCGACGTCTCCGCCTGTATATCAATGGACGGATCGATCCGGACGGGGTTTACAAAGTCGATGTTCCCGCGCGTGACGTCGTACTTCCTGCCCTGAAACACCATTGTACCGTTGTTGGATTCCACATGGCCGGTCAGCGCCGGATTGTCTAGCGTGCCCTTGATCCCAAGATCAATTCGAGCCTCCGCCGTAGCGAGTTCGTTGTGGATCGAAATATTGCGGCTCCCGACGACACGTAATGCCAGTTTTACATTCCCAAACGGAGAAGGGGTTTCCGATTCTTCCAGCGAACTGAAGAGCGCGATGAACTCGTCGAAGTTGCTGTTTAGGCTCAGGCTTTGAATTTGAAGATCGCCGCTTACGGTCGGCGAGGCCATAGTGCCTCCAACCGCCAGCGTTCCATCGATCACCGATCTTAAGCCTTTCGGGTACCGCAGACGAATGTCAGCCGCATTGATGCGGAGATTCAATGCTCCGACGGTGTCGCCTTCGATCACCCCCGTTCCCTGTATTCGGATCACGCCCCCACTCAAATGCCCTTCCACATTGTTCAGTGTCATTCGGTGTTGATCGAAGATGACGTCTCCCTTGAGGGCGGTGAGACTTGCCGCGACTCCTTGCCGCGCAATGGAAAGGTCTGAAAAGCTCGCGTTCCCCTGCAGGTCCGGTTTTGCAACGGTGCCTGCAATCTGTCCTTTCAGATTTACCGCGCCGCCAATGGTCCACTTATCATTTGAAGCCAGCAATCCTGCATCAACCTGTCCGGTCACATTCAGATTAAGTTTTGCACCAGACGTCAGTCCAATCGTTCCCGCGATGTTCATCTGTGCGCCAGTCGAGCTGACCAAAGAAACATCGGTTAAATTCAAACGTTCCGGATTGAAGTCAAACACGAATGGTTTCGTGGAATGCAGCGTCTGACCCTGAATCGCGATTTCTACAGGGTTGATGTGCCCTGTACCGGAAGTGTTTGCGATATCGCTTAATGCGCCTTTTAAGGATGCATCACCACTGACAATCAGCGTCCCTCGTGTGAAACCTGCCAAATGCTCAACGGGATACCGGCGGAATGCCGCTTCAGCCGTAAACGGATAGCCCTTTCCGGCCGTATCAATCTGGGCCGTGAGATCCAGGTCGCGTGCCTCTGAAATCTTCAGATTGACTCGGGACCCGTTGGAATCGAGGTCCACGCGAGCCGTGGGAAACGTTTCGCCGCGGAGCGCCAGGTTCTGAAGCCGGGCAGTCCCATCGATTTCAGGATGCGAGCGCGTGCCACTACCGGTAAGGTCGGCCTGCCGAATCATTCCTTCCACCAAGTCGGGCATACCCAGTTTGCGCAAGCGATCGAAATTGACGGAAACGATGTGCACCGCAAATGTCATCGCTTCCGTGGTCGTGTTGTATGTCGCGCGGCCCGTTAGCGTGGATCCGCCGTCCGATACGGTCAGGTTTTGAAGCGCCACTGCGGGATCGTCGTATTGAACATGAGATTGCACGTCGCGAATGGTCTGGCCGTTTAGGACGATCCCCGCAGCACGAACATCACCGTCAAAACGCAGCGGATTTAAAGACGTCAGATGGATTGTTCCAGAAAAAACACCACCAAACTGCTGTTTTACAAACGGGGCCGCATCTTCCGCGCGGAACTGTGATGCCTGGATGCGCAAATCCACCTTAGTGCCATCGAGAGTCGTCGTTCCATTGAGCGTGATCTGCGACTGACCCTGGGACACCCGGACACCGTTGAGCGTCGCCGTATTGGCATGAGTATCCAGATGTGTCGTACCAGCAGCCTGTTCGATGGTCCAGTCTCGATACTTGTATCCTTGCAGGTCGAACGAACCGTCAGCCACCGGTGCTTTAACCGATCCGGTGAATACACCGTCGAACGAACCCATGCCATTTGCACCCGCATAGAGAAACTGCAGATTGGAGAGATCCGACGATGCCAGGTGAATGTTTAGTTTGAAGCTGTCTGTCTCTATCGGTCCGTCGGCGAGTATGGACGTGGACAGGAAATGGATGTTTGCGCGGCTGACGTCCGCATGTCCCGGCCGAATACCATAAGCCAGGCTTCCATCCAATGGTAGCGAGATGACTCCGGCTTCCGGTTTTACTTTTGCGGACGCCAGTACGGCGTCTCCGACAAATTCATATCGTTCCAATCGGCCTTCGAACCAACCCTGGACGTTGCCCGTTATGCGGGATTCGATGCGGTATTTCGGTGCCCAAGGGTAGGCGCGAGCCATCGCTGTGCCATCGATATCCTTGTATGAAAGTTGCAGGGTGACATGCGACGGTCCCGGCATGGAAGCAACGGTAACCCGGCCTTCTGCTGTACCGCCGAAGAAAGCGGCTGAAAGATGTTCAACCGTCAGTCGCTTTTCCGGATACCGATAGTCATAGTCCCCACGAAACTCCCCGGCAGTCCAGTCTCCGAATTTGACGCCTGGGCCTTTCGCGCTTCCTCGGGTGTGGAACGAACCGATTGAGAATTCCATGGCACCCGCCACCTGGCTTTCTCCGGAGAAAATCTCTTTCGGATAAAAATAGTTCAGGAAGGGGAAAGTCGCGCTTCCGCTGTAATCCAGCTTACCGGCGATTTTGCCCGTAAGAACATCATTGATGCGGCCTTGAAGTTGAATCCGGGACTTTCCAGCTGAAACAATAACGTGCTTCACCAGTATGGTGTCTCTGGTGTAGTCGAAATCCGACGAAAGGGAATAGGGAATCGGCAATTGGGAAGAGCGTTCAAGGACGCCGTCGTATGACAGATGAGCCGTTAAAATTCGGCTCGCTCCCTGATAGCTCAGATTCGATTCGAGATTTCTCAGTACGAAGTTGATATCGATTCGTCTCTCATTAACAAATGCGGTTCCCTGGGCAACTTTGAAATTTTCAATCGACAACTGAAAATTCGTCTTGCCGGCTTCGTGTGGCTTCGGGCTCGGAATATTCGTATTCCCCTTCGCGTCGACAAACAAATGAAATTCCGGACGGCTTACCGTTAATTCGAACAGATCCAGCTTTCGCTGGAGTAAGCTCCGGAGATTTACCCCGGCTTCAATCGATTCGATATGTACCATCGGGTCTCCGTCCGCCGGCTCCATACCGCGGACGGTGATATCAAAGAGTGAAACTCGTTGAGTCCACAAATTCCAGTACAGACGCCCGAGAGTGGCCGTACCTCCAGTTTCATCTTCGATCGATCGCAGGGCGTATTGCCGGGCAGTGTCCTTAAACTCGGGAGAGCTGATGTAGACGAGCACACCCGTGATTGCCGATATCGCAATTACCGCAATTACGCAGGCTGAAATGAGAAGTATTTTTTTAGTAAAAACTTTCAACGTTGCTCCTTGCGCGTTGATCCCGCAGCGACGTTTCCACTTCCTGGCTGACCTTCTTTTCGAAGAGGATCATACGAAGACTTTCCTCGATATCCTTCAATTCCGGGACGACAATGCCTCGTTTTACCGCTTCGGGGACGAAAGTGGTTTCGTATTCCTTTTCAATTTCTTCGTTGCTGACCACAATGAATTGTTGATAACGAAGCTCCAGATACCTCCGTCGCTGGATTTTGCGGACCATAGCGGTTCGGATAGCCGAAGGGTCCACTCCTTTGAAGTCGGTAATTTTCTTCATGCGCTCGTCAACCTCCTCGTCGGAGACGTCGAGACTCGGAAATTGAGCCATTTCTTCTTCCATCAATGCCCGGTCAATCATGGATTTCAGAATTTCTTCGTTGGTCTCCGGAGGATCTCCAAGCACGGCCTGGACTTCGCGTTCAAGCCGGATATCACTTAGAGTGATGATTCGACCGTCGACGACTGCAGCAATCTTATCGATGACTTCAGCATGCAGTAACGATAAGGGACGAACCCAGCAAAACGTTGCAAGCAGCAGGAGAATGGATAGCCTTCGATTCATATTAAAACGCGTGCCCCAGTGTAAATAGTACGGCGAACTTCCTGTCTGCTGGCTTGGGCGGAGTATTCTGTTGAGGGTTCAGATTAAATCCGATATCGAGTCGAATCGGACCAATGGGTGTTATATAACGCAGACCGGCGCCGACAGAATGTGTGAAATCCGACAACGAAAAATCCGAAGGACGCTCGAAGACGTTACCCGTGTCATAGAAAACGCCTCCGCGGAGATTGTTGAGTGGAATGAACTTCACAGGAAATCGATACTCGACGTTGCCGATTGTCATCAGTTGTCCACCCGCGTAGGGGCCGGCTTCATTCTGCTTGAATCCTCGCAGCGTGGTCGATCCTCCAGCAAAGAAGCGTTCGGAAATGGGTAATTCCGTATCACCGCCATATGGTGGCTTCCACCCAACCCGCGCCGATGCGGCTAGGACGCCGCCCCGCACTGGTGTGTAGTAGCTGCTCTGGTTAAAGAGGGACACGAAATTGACTTCCGATCCCCAGTGTTTGTCGGCGACTTCGATGCTCGTTGTGACGAAATTTCCCCGGGTTGGATCACGAATACTGTCGCGTCGGTCGGTAATCAGGGACGACCCTAACCGCGCTATCTGAATCAAACCTTCCGTCTTCAGAACAACCTGAGGGCCCTGAAGATTCACAGTTTCGTAGCTGGCCAGCAGCGACAGCGTCCGAGTCTTCGAAAGCTTTCGAACGGTTTGCAGCGAGACGTTGACTTCATTCGACAGGTAAATGCGCTGTCCATGAGCCAGGTGGTCCGTCTTATCGAGAGTGAGAGCCGCGATGCCCTGAATGTCGTGATTGAAAAGTCGCGGTTCACGGTAAGACGTCTGGAATTGCTTTTCACGGTATCCAACTCGCACGCGCGCCGCCAGAGTCCGATTGAGGCCAAATAAGTTGTTGTCCGACAGTTCAACGGTTCCACGAAACCTGCCGGCCTCGGACACACCAAGGCCGGGCGTGACGACAATCGTCTTCGCCTCTTCCACTTGAATCAGCAGATTCTTGTAGGCTCCAAGATCCTGATCAATGGTTGCGATTTCCACTCGATTGAATAGTCCAAGCGAATACAGTTTCTGCTGGGCTTCCAGCAGGCCCTCCGGACTATATGGATCGTCAGGGTGCAGCCCGCTGTTGCGCGTGATGACCTTTTCAGCCGTATGCGCATTTCCCGAAACGACGATCCAGCCAATCTGGTAATGCAAGCCTTCGGTAATGTCGAATTGAACACGCACGGTATTGTTTTCGGAATTGAATTCAAGGTGAGTTTCGATGTGCGCTTCCGGATAGCCATGGGAGTAATACATCGCCGCAAGAGCGTCCCGGGCGTTGTCGATGATCGCTGCGGAATAGACCTGATCCGCCTGAATTCCAGCCTCCTGCCAGAGCTCCGGTTCGGTAAACGCTTTATTGCCGGTAAATGTAATTTCGTCGAGAACCGAACGCAAACCTTCCTGAATATGAATCGTTATATCGATATCATGATCGGCGGATTGTTCCTCTGCGGATTCAACTACAGTACTTTGAAAGCCCGCCTTCCGGTACATGGTTTCAATCATTCGAACATCGGACTGTAGAAGTTCCGGACTGAACAGTCCGTGGCTGGTCAGTTTTCCCTCACTGGTTTTCATTTTTTTGAGGATGTCGGCTTCCGTAAAGAATGCACCGCCAAGAATTCGAATGGAGCGGACTCGGTGTTCGTCGCGTTTCGTGACGACATAGTCCACACGCACCGACTGGTTTGCTCCTTCAGTCACCTGAGCCGTTGCTGATGCGTCGAAGAAACCCAGCTGTCGGTAATACCCGACGATATTGTCACGGCCTTCATTCACGAGTTCCGAATCCACGGCACCTTCTTCAAAGATTGGAACCAGCGTTCGAAGGGTCTTGCTGGATATCTGGGAATCTTTGCTTCCTTCTTCAGTCACCTGCACGGTCGTGGTTTTTCCCGGATCGATCTGGATTGCCAGATCCACGCTGTTCATGGAGATGTCATAGGTTCGATCGGCTCTGACTTTGGCCGTCAGGTACCCGCTGTCGACTAACTTCTGCCGTATTTGGTTGATGCCTTTGTCAATTTTGTCAGCATTGAAGGCATCGCCTTCACTTACTTTCAATGCACGGCGGAGATCCTTATCGGAAAGTAATTTCTGACTTCCGGTGATTGCAATGCCTCGAATTTTTGCAGGTGCGTTGACCGCGTCGGCTTTGAGTATGACCGTCATCAGGCGTGTCGTTTCGTCCGGGGAGTACTGCGGAGTAATCGTGACGTTAAAGTATCCGACTTCTTCGAGAAGTTTGGTCGTCTCGGTAATGAACCTCTCTACGGGCGCCGTCGAAAATTTCTTTCCATAAGGCGGAGGAAAGTAAGAGGTGATCGGCCGATCAAGCAGATTAGCCGGCTCCAAACGGATTGTACTGAAATAGTACTGGGCGGTCACAATGAAGGATACCTGGGTCCCTCCCGCAACCGGATTGACATCTACGGAGATTGTTCGATAACGGCCGGTACTATAAAGTGCCTGGATTGAAGATCGAATATTGTCGGATGTGATGGAGTCGCCGGCTTTTATCGTCAGCAGGCGCGCATCCATCGGGTCCGCGGGGAGCGGCAGTACGACGGAGGCCGCTTTTGTGCCGTAATACTGTTGCTGAGCCAGCGCCAGTGAAGGAAACAGGAGCAGGATCAACAAGGTCGATGCCCTCATATGACCTTCGACGCTCCTTGTAGTCCTTTAGGAAGTTTGGATTTTGCAGGGGAGAATCAGGCTTTGGTGATTTTGCCCGAACGGATGCAGCTGGTGCACACGCGCATCCTCTGTGGGGTCTTGCCGACAACAACCCTGACCCGCTGAAGGTTTGGATTCCATCGCCGGTTGGTCCTGTTGTTGGCGTGGCTGACTCGGTGCCCGTACATTGGGCCCTTTTCACATATTTCACAACGTGCCATGAAGCCGATCTCCTTAAATAGATGACGCGAAAGTATAGCACAGGGAGCAGAAATGCCTACATCCGGTGGTACAATCCCCCAGCTATGAAACGCGCTACTTTATCTGCACTATTTATTGGGCTGCTCATTGGAACGACATTCGCAGCAGGTTGTAAGCCGACATCCACGTCCACCTCGGACCTTGCTGCAAAGGTTAACGGCACGACCATCACGATGGCGGAACTCGACAAGCAATTCAAGGCCAGGACTCAGGGGCCCGGTCAGTCACCCGCACCGGAAGAGGTCCAGGGCCTGAAGATGCAACTGCTCAATCAGATGATCAATGACAACATTCTGATGGAGATGGCAACCAAGGCCGGGCTTGCCGCAACGGATTCGGAAGTCGATCTGAAGTTCAATGAGTTCAAGAGCCAATATACCGAAGAAGCCTTCCAGGCGCAGCTCAAGGCCCAGGCGATGACGGTTGACGATATCAAGCGCGAGCTGCGGAAGACACAGTCGATCGAAAAGCTGGTTAGCAAGGAGATTACATCGAAGGTCTCGGTCTCCGATGCTGAAATTAAGGATTTCTACGACAGGAACAGGGCCAGCTTCAATCTTCCACCCGGATATCATCTTCTTCATATCCTCGTGACTCCAGCTCCGGAAATCGAAGTGAAGAATGCCAAACACGACGACGCGAAGACTCCCGAGGAAGCGCTCGCTAAGGCTCAAAAACTTTCGAAGGAAATTCAAAGCGGGCAGGATTTCGCGGTTGTCGCAAGGGACTACTCTGAAGATGTAAATTCCGCGCCTGCCGGAGGAGATCTGAACTTTCAGCCGCTTGATGCCATTTCCAACATCGACCCCCGGTTAGGCGAAGTCGTAAAGCAGATGAAGGTCGGCGAAACCTCACCCGTCATTCAAAGCCGTTACGGCTACCATATTGTGAAACTGGTGGAAAAGGATCAGGGTGGTCAGAAGGAACTCTCTGATGCCCGAGTGAGCTCTCAGATTCGTCAGGTGATTTCCAACAGCAAGGACCAGACTCTCAAGAACGCATTTTCGGAAGTGGCTCGCGATAAGGCGCAGGTTACCAATTATCTCGCCCAGCGCGTCCTCGATACCGCAGGGAAGTAAACTTTTCCGGCGACTTCACCCACTCCAGCTTTCACTGCAAACCTGGAGTTAAGCACGTCAGTTTTTCTGAATCGGTATAGGTTGCTCCGTGGCAACTTCTGTGAAATAGTCGCTTGCCAGAATCCTGAAAAGTGAAGAACTGCAAAGAGGCGCCACGGAAGAATGCCCCTTGGTTTCTAAACAGCGCACCGTCTCGAGGAGGATTCGATGGACTCAATCGCCGCAAGCGAGTTGCGCACAGAGGAGACTCCACAATGGCAGAAATATTTCTCACCAATCTTCCACATGACTGCTCTGATCGTGAACTGCGGGAATGGGTGGAATCGCGCGGAATTGAAGTGAGGTCCACACGGATCATTCTCGATCTTGAAACCGGTGTCGCTCCCGCATTTGGCTATGTGGAAATTCAAAACGCAGAATTCGTGAAGACGGGGGCCGCATCGTTGAATGGACGAAAATTGCGGACGAATACCGTCATGGCGAAACCGGTTCAAATCGTATTGCACGACTTTAATCGCGCCTCTGTCAGCCCGTAGCGGTCTTCGCAAAATAGAAAGTCCCGAAGCTCCGTGAAGGCAAGCTGCCTGACGAGCTTCGGGGCTTTTGAAATCATCGCACCTTCAGCTATGCCGAACCCGGAATGGCCTCCACAATAGCGATCAAATCCCCGGATCGAACCGTTTCCCCTTCAACAACTTCGATTTTTCGGATTCTTCCGGACATTGAAGACTTCATCTCGTTCTGCATCTTCATTGCTTCCATGACAACGATACCCTGACCAGCGGCAACTTCTGCGCCTGCGGTCAGCAGAATCCGAACAATTTTTCCCGGCATCGGCGCACGGATTTCCGAAGCACCGCCGCGCTCACTGTTGCGGCTTGTGCGCTGCAGCATCTTTCGTCCATCCAGAATCTCAACTGGAATTCGGTGACCACTAATGGAAACGGCGGAAATGGAAGAAGTATCTCCTTCTGACAATACAGAAACTTCGATGGAACGCGTGTCCAGATTCAGCAAAAAGACTCCTGGTTTTACGCGTGAAACATCCAACGAATATTTCCGTCCTTCGACTGCCGCTTCGATTCCGGTGGCGGTGCGTTCGAACGCCACTTCAACCGCTTCACCGTTGATGATCGCCTTAAAATGCATCAGTGGCGCAGACTCTGTCGCCGCCCCGTTGTCTTCCAGAGACTGGGGATTCCATTGGAATCTGTCTCGGCCAATTCGGCGGAAGTCTTCCCCTTTTCCATCTCGGCGAGAATTGCGCTAAGTACCGCCAGGTCCAATTCGACCTGAGATGGAGGAGAAGGGGCAATGCGGTTCTTCATCCACTTTTCGATGAAACCGGTATCCAAATGCCCGCTTCGGAAATCGGAGTCGTTCAGAAGTTCCCTGAAGAAACTCAGATTCGTTTGAATTCCTTTTACGCGATACTCGCGAAGTGCGCGCTGCATTCGGTCCATCGCTTCCGGTCGCGTCGGTCCCCAGGCGACGAGTTTCGATATCAAGGGATCATAATCGATCGGTACAGTCCACCCTTCATAGACACCACTGTCATCTCGGATTCCCGGCCCTGAAGGCGTTTGAAGCAGTTGAATCATTCCGGGCGATGGGAAAAAGTTGTCGTTCGGGTCTTCCGCATAAATTCGACATTCGATGGCACAACCATTCATCGCAATGTCGTCCTGGGAGAATCCAAGCTCTTCTCCATTCGCAACGCGAATTTGTTCCTTCACCAGATCGATGCCAGTTACCATTTCCGTTACTGCATGCTCCACCTGAAGACGCGTATTCATTTCGAGAAAGTAAAAATGCCGATTGCGATCGACGAGAAATTCGACAGTTCCAGCGTTCGTATATTCCGCGGCACGCACCACATCGAGAGCCGCCTTTCCCATTCGCCCGCGCAGATCGGAGTCCATGACGGGTGAGGGGCATTCCTCAATCACCTTCTGATGTCGGCGCTGGATAGTGCATTCCCGCTCGCCAAGGTGGACCGCATTCCCATGGGTGTCCGCGAATATCTGAATCTCGATGTGGCGCGGCTCAACCACAAATTTCTCAATGTATACCGCGCTGTCGCCAAATGCGGCACTGGCTTCGGCGCGGGTGTTTCTAAGCGCATCGATCAGTTCGGCATCGGACCGAACCAGACGCATGCCCTTGCCACCGCCGCCCGCTGAAGCTTTAAGCATGATCGGATAACCGACAGATGCCGCCACGGTCCTCGCTTCTTCGTCTCGTTCGACCGGATCCAAAGTACCGGGGACCATCGGCACTCCGAAGCGCGATACCGCGCGCCTGGCTTCAACTTTCGATCCCATCAATGCAATTGCTTTCGGAGACGGGCCAATGAAGGTAATTCCTGCATCGGCACAAGCCTGCGCAAACGTGGCATTCTCTGAAAGGAATCCATAGCCGGGATGGATCGCGTCCGCTTCTGTTTGCTTTGCCGCGCGAATAATGTTTTCAATGACCAGGTAACTCTCTCGGGATGGCGCCGGCCCAATATGAATCGCTTCATCGGCCATGCGCACGTGCAGAGCGGCGCAATCCGCATCAGAATAAACCGCGACCGTGCCGATTTTCATTTCCACACATGCGCGGACGATACGCACGGCGATCTCGCCTCTGTTCGCAATCAGGATTTTCTTAAACATGAAGTGACCGGCAGCCAGTATACATTCCGATCGAGAGGAACAGATCCCTCTGCGAAGGACCTCCGAAGGGAGAGGGTGGCCCGAAACATTTTGGGTTAGTTTCTACTTCACTGCAAAGCATTACCCGGCAAATGTGCCAGGTCGCGATTATTTTCATTGCAAATGAACTCGAGCAGGTCAGTATTCAGCACCAGACGAACTTCTTCAGTTACGGTCCATGGTTTTGTATAGGCCTTCGGGTCATCGATCGTGATCTGGATTTCCATCGTTCCGAAGTTCTTGCGCCGGTACCGTTCGGTGACATGCAGGGCCTCGGTCGTGGGTTTGCCAGCCTGATCCAGCCATGTCTTTCCATTGAAGCCTTTCGATTCGACGACAAGGGTGTCGCCATCCCACTTTCCAATCGAATAACCCAGCCAGGAAGGATTCAGATCTTCTGCGAATTGCCGGCCGTCCAGAAAGACCTGGCGCCAAAGATTGAAAGCTTCATGGAGAATAACGATCGTTCCAGCCGACTGGATGATCTTCCATGGCGCGGGAGCAGCTGCGATCTTCGGGATACCCTGCGGAAGGCAGTTCGCATCGGACTCCTCTCTCGCGTGCGAGCCGTCGGCTCGGGAATCCACGAGTGCTTTTGCCCATGGCTGGTAAGGAACCTCGCCGGGTTTCAAGTCTGCTGCGAGATCCCTGAGATATTTGGGAGAAATGGGTTCCCAGATCCCTGACAGATCGGGCTTGCCATCGGGCAATCGAGGCGCAGTAGCAGTCAGATTCGGTTTGCCATCGGCCCCAAGCGGAGTATTGGCGGTTGGAACTTTCACCCACTGCGCATGGACAATCGCGCAAAACACCGTTATACCCGCGAGGAGCGCAAAGAGAATCTTCATTCCATCCTCCAGAATCTACGGAGTCGTTCCTTCGCTTGAGCCTGCAAGCAACCGCTTGCCATTGCTGGCGAGGACTACAGTCCGGACATTCGCAAGGTTGCTGCCGTCCTTCGCGAGAGTCGCCTCAACATTCACAACGTCATCGATCTTCATCGAATTCCGACTCCAACCGAGTCTCATCAGGGCATTGGGGCTTCCCATTTCCAACGCCCAGGTTGTGACCTTTCCGGTTTTCTCGTCTTTAACGTCGATATAGAAGTAGATATGGGGATTGGTCCACTCGACTTTGGTGACTTTTCCGGTCAGCTTGATAGGTTTTGTGCTGTCATATTGCGCCGAAAAAGAATGGTGCGCCATCAACGGCATCGCGAGCAACAACAGGGCGATGGCCAGAGCTCGAAACGATTGATTCATCGCTACCTCCACGCTGCATTTGGCCGAACAGTATGTTTATCCAAGGTTCATGTCAAAGGTTTTCATTCGGATTGCGGTACCTTTCCATATGCTTCAGATGTGAAGCCTTCGCAGTGCTGCAGTGTGCGAAATTCAGGAATTCCATGATACGAATTCAGTATTAATTCAGCCGGCAGGGTTCCTAAATAGGACCGTCGCGGGGCTCACTCGTAGCGGAGACATTCGATAGGATCGAGATTCGCTGCTTTTCTTGCGGGCCAGACTCCAAAGACTAATCCAATACTTGTGGACACAACCAGGCCGCTGATAACGGCCCATGCTGGCACAGCCGCGGGAAGTGTTGGAACAAGCACCTTGATGATATAGCTGATGGCAATTGCGACGATCGTCCCCAGTAGTCCCCCTAGAAAAGTCAGCGTCATAGCTTCAAACAGGAACTGCCGGACAATGTCGCCTTTTCGCGCGCCGATGGCTTTGCGGATGCCGATTTCCCGTGTGCGCTCGGTAACGCTGACCAGCATGATATTCATTACGCCGATCCCACCCACGAGAAGTCCGACCGACGAGATCGCGATCGCAAACAACCCGATATAAGCAACAATGCTATCGAACTGCTCAATGATTCGGTTCGCGGTTTGAAGGTCGAAATCGTCTTCCTGATTGTATTTCAGTCCCCGCTGGCGTCGGAGAACGGCTTCCACCTGATTGAGACTGGCGCCGAGCGTACCCGGCCGCGTCCGCATCTGCAGCATCATGTCCGTGGATTGAGGTGACAGCTTGCGTCCCGTCTCAAAAGGTATGTACAGGGCGTTGTCTTCCTGGCTCTCGCCAAAAAACGTGGCCTTGCGTTTCTCGAGTACGCCAATGACTTCGAATGGCCGGCCAACCAGTTCCACCTGCGATCCGACAATCATCGACTGGTTCGGAAAAAGCGCGGTCACAACGTTGGGACCAATCACGATGACGTCGCGCCGATGAGTATTGTCGGATTCCGTTATGAATCGTCCCTCAGCGACCGAAACATTGGTGACTGCGGCATATGGCGCCGTAACGCCCGATAACTGACCCCTCCGATATTTCTCGCCGCGGTATCGCAATGTGCTGTCGAGACGCCATAGAAACAGCACGTTGGCGAGCTGTTCGATCGAGGGCACCTGGGCGAGTATGGCATCACCGTCGGGCGGCGACAGGGGCTTGCGCTGGTACTCGGTACGGTCGCGGTTGCCGACGCGAGGTCCGGTTGAAAGATGAAAGGCGTAAATATTGTTTGTCCCGTATTCTTCGATCATCGAAGTGATGCTCGAACGCAGTCCCGTGAGGATGGAAGCCACCAGCACGACGGTGATGATACCCACGACAATGCCGAGCACCGTCAGCGCGCTCCGAAACTTGTTCGAACGCAGGGATCCGAGCGCCATCAACACGGTTTCTGTAGGAACAAATTTCTCAAGTTTGAGTTTCATCGATCAGTTTTTCGTCATCGCCACGATGGGATCCAGACGAGATGCCTTCCATGCCGGATATATACCGGCGATCATTCCAATTCCTCCGGATACAATTAACGCTAGCGCAATATACCCAACAGTGATCGTCATCGGAATCGGAGTCGAAGTGCGGACGATCCACGAAATGATCGAGGCCACGAACAGGCCGATCACTCCGCCCACCGCTGTCAGAAGAGAGGACTCGATCAGAAATTGCAGGAGGATCTGTTTCTTCAGCGCACCCACCGCTTTTCGCAGCCCGATTTCGAAGGTACGCTCGGTGACCGAGACCAGCATGATGTTCATCACCACGATGCCGCCGACAACCAGCGAGAGAAGCGTTACCGGCGTGACGACGGCGGCAATCGCGCCGGTAAATCGATCGATCTGGCCGGTCAGCGCATCCGTGTTGACGATGCCGAAATCGTCCTCATCTTTGCCTTTCAACTTGTGGCGGTTCCGCATCACGATGCGGGCATCTTCGATCGCGGCCTTCAACGCATCTGTCGTGGCGGCATTGCCGTGGAGTTGAATATCCCGGTCGCGTCCCCAAATCTTGCCGAACGTCGTAATAGGAATGTAGATGTGATTGTCAATGGATTGCCCGAGAAATGGTCCGCGCATTTCTTCCACGCCAACGATCGTGACAGGCATGTCGCCGATTTTCAGCGTCTTTCCGATCGGATCGATGCCTTCGAAAAATTTGGTTCGGACTTCGCCGCCGATCACGGCGACAGGTGCGGAATGTTCTACTTCATGGGGGGCGATAAAACGTCCAATGACGATGGTCTTGTTTTCGATCTCGCCCATGTTGGCGGTAACACCGGCGATCTGAGTGCCAAATAGCTCCCTGCCTTCGTACTTCAAGTCGATGTTGTTGCTGGTCTCGGCTCCGACTTCCTTGCACTTGCTGCAATTCGCCGCAAGCCACTCGTAGTCGGCGATCCGGAATTCCTTGTTGCGCTTTACTGCTCGATCCCAGTCTTCGTCAGACCATTCGCCCTGGTGGGCGAACCGATCCATCATGAAATGGTTCACGCCCAGGATTCGGGAAACGGTAGAGACGATATAAGAATTAAATCCGCTGATAGACGCGCCGACGACCACGACCGACGACACACCAATGATGATGCCGATCAAGGTGAGAAACGCCCGCATCTTCTGCGCAAAAATCGACCGCAGTGCGATCAGAGCCGCGTCAGCAAAAAAATAGTAGAGCTGTCTCATGTGAGCACCACAAAGTATAACGGTGGCCGAGGGGGAAAAGTTTCCTGAAATCTTCATCCACACCTTTTATGACCGCGCCTGCAGACAACAGATACTTTGATCAAAGTTAGAATCCAAAGCATTTAGAATACGGAAATCGCGAGGATTTAATGATTCGGAAAAACAGACTGATAATTATCCTGCTTCCTGCTGCGGCCTTCATGCTCAATTCGGACCCACTGAACTATGCCCAGGCTCCGCAGCCGGATCATCCGTCAATCGTTGTCCACGGCCAGACCTTCACGCCGAGTTCGATCCTGACTCGCAACATGGGAACGGAAGCAGATCAGACAACGCAATTCCCCCCACACAAAGTCATCGGCAACATTTACTATGTCGGAACCCGCACGCTCAGCTCGTTTCTGATTGTGACCCCGCAGGGACACATGCTCCTCAACAGCACTTATGAACGCAACGTTCAGGGCATCGAAAGGTCCGTTGCACAACTCGGCTTCAAATTTTCCGACATCAAAATACTGCTCGGAAACCACGCGCATGTCGATCACCAGGAAGGCGACGCGCTGGTCCGTCAGATGACCAACGCCCAGGTGATTGCAATGGCCGAAGATGTACCGGCGCTGCAGGCGCTCAAACCCGGTGGCAAGGAACATCCCATCGATAGGATCATCCACGACGGATACAAGGTGACGCTCGGCAACACGATTCTCGTGGCACATTTGACGCCCGGCCACACGCGCGGGTGCACGACCTGGACGACGACCGCAGAGGAAGGTGGCAAGAAATACAATGTTCTTCTGGGCTGCAGCCTCCGTCCGCCGGCCGTCGTCGCGCCCGCTATTGCCGCGGAGTTCACTCGAACATTCAAACTGATTCGTACCCTTCCTTGCGATGTTCAGCTGGGCGATCACGGTGCGCAGTACGATATGCAGGCGAAATTCGCAAAACTGAAAACCGGCGCTCCCAATCCTTTCATCTCTCCTTCCACATGTATGGCCGAAGCCGATATTGAAGAGGCCATGTTCCATGCAATTCTCGACGAACAGCAGAAGTGACGACGCCGGAAACAGATTATCGACGTCCCGTTGTGCGGCAAATCGGTTATAGAATGTTGCCGCGTCACGCGTGAAGTCTGCGCCGACTGCATGGAAATACACGTACTAAATTGGGAGCGACATGCTGTTCATAGTTCAATTTGAAGACAAGCCCGACGTTGCCGAGCTTCGCCAGAAGCTCCTGGCGGAGCACTTCTCCTTCCTCGATAGCAAGAAAGACAAAGTATTGGTGGCGGGTTCCGTTCGGGAAATCCCGTCGGATCGCGCGCTCGGGGGATTGTGGATCATTGAAGCGCAGGACGAAGCGGAAGTCCGCGATATCTTCAAGGACGATCCGTTCTGGATAAACGATATGCGTGCGAGCGTTCGCATCAATCGCTGGGTCAAGGCGTTTCCGGACCGGAAGACGCTGGTCTAATCCACGTCGAACTTGCGGCCGCGCGTCTCGGGGCCGAGCCAGAGCGAGGCAGCCGCGACCGCGGCGGAGATCAGCATGGCGATGGTCATGCCATTCACCAACGTCATACCCCGGTCCTGAAGCAAGCCCAGTGCCCAGGGCATCATCGCTCCGAGTGCTGCGCCGGCGTGGTAACAGAATCCCGGTCCAACGCCCCGGACACTCGTCGGAAACCGTTCGAGCGTGTATGCGGGCGCCATTCCCCAGATGCCCATACCAAAGGCCCCCATCATCAATGCGCCGATCCAGAGTGTCACCGAAGTCTGCGCATGCAGATAAAACGGGAGAGATGCGATCCCCAGGACCAGAGTGATGCTTCCGGCGCCGCGGCGGCCTAAGACTGTTTCCGACAGACGTCCCCAAACCGCGGTGCCCACGATGGCACCAACGTTGAACGCCGCCAGATACGGCAACACCGGCCGGCTGGCATCGCGCAGGAACGTCGGATACCAGAAATTCACTGAGTAATAGATACACATGAACGAACCAATCACCGCGGTCGTTTGAATGGTTGTCCACAGAAGTCGGGGTTTGAAGATCTCAAGGATCGATATACGGGGTTCTTTCACCACTCGACCTTCGCGTTGCGCCTGCTGCATGTGACGCTGTCGCTCCAGCCAGATGGGGCTTTCAGGCACTCGCGTTCGAATCCACAATGTCAACAACGCGGGAAGAATCGCCGCCCAGAACATAACGCGCCATCCGAGATCGGGCCTTCCCGAAAACAACGGGTAGACAAACTGAAACACCGCTGCCGAGAGCAGATATCCCCAATACCAGCCGCCTAGTAACAACCCGGATGCCAACCCGCGCAATTTTGCCGGCCAGTGCTCCAGCACGAGCGGCATCCCGGCAGCCCACTCACCGCCCATCCCCAGGCCGAAGAGAGCACGTAGTGCGAATAACATCGCATAAGATGTCGAAAAGCCCGCAAGGAAGGCAAATATCGAGAACCAGAGAACTGAAAAAAGCAGAGGAAGTTTTCGCCCCCATTTATCGGAAGCCGTTCCGGCCAGCGTTCCGCCGACCAGCCTCATCGCGAGCGTTACTGTTCCCAGCAATCCGGCCAGTGCGCGATCCACCGTGAAGCTACGCTGAATATCGATGACGATAAAGGTGAGAACGTTGAAGTCGAAGGAGTCGACAATCCAGCCGAGGAATACGGCCCAGAAGGCGCGCCACTGATCACGCGAAACCTGGCGATACCACGGCAGCTCTGCGATTAATCCAGACGTACGATCCAACCTTTCAATTCCGGACGGGCCGCCGGATAGCGAGCCAATACGAGCGGGTCATGTCCGGGAATCACGTGATCAGGAGAACTCGCCAATGCGTAGGCGCGGCGATATCCTTCCAGAACTTCGGTGAGGTTGAAGGCGATGGGGTAGGGAATCTCGCGCTCCATATTGTCGTAGTAGTGCGACGCATCCGACGCCAGTACGACAAATCCCCGCCTCGTGTTAACTCTCACAATTTGCATTCCCATGGTGTGACCGCCGACGTGATGGGTGGTGACGCCCGGGGCGATATCGGTGTCGCCGTCGTGAAACACGAGTCGCCCGGCGTACAGCCGCCGGATCATCGCACAGACATCATCGGCTTCAAATGGCCATCGCGCGAAGCTGTGCGTCATTGCGCGGCCGGTGCAGAAATTCATTTCCCGGTCCTGCACATGGTAGCGCGCGTAGGGAAACATGTTGTGATTGCCGCAGTGATCGTAGTGCATGTGGGTAATCACCACGTCTTTGACGGTTGCGGCATCTACACCGATCTCACGCAATCCCACATCCGGGGACCTGAAGTACTGGCGCCCCCGCTGCCGGGCCATCGGTTCGTCGAAGCCCGTGTCTACGACGATAGACCGGTCTCCGCTCATTAGAGCCCAGACGAAATAATCCATCGGCATGGGCGAATCCTCATGAGGATCAATACCTAGAAAATTTTCACGTGACTTGCGCTCGTGCGAAGCGTAACGCACGGCGTAAATCTGCCAAACGTCGTTTTCCATAATTGCCGCGACACTCTACCACGAATGAAGTTGTCGTAGCGGCGTGGGAAACAGTACGTGGAATGGAGCCTATGTGAAAACCAACCTTTCGCTGTAATGTCCCCCTCCTTACGCATTATTTGGGAACAAGCAATGAATTCTATATGGGATTATTGCAGCTCCAATAAGTGCATTTTTGAATTCGGCCTCCCGTCCTCAAATTATTTAAGGAGTGATTCATGGACAAGGAAACTTTTGAAAAAGGACTAAGCATTCGCAAGCAAGTGCTGGGTGCCGATTTTGTCGACCAGGCGTTCGCCACTGCGGACGACTTCAATCGCCCGATGCAGGAACTCGTGACGGAGTATTGCTGGGGGGCCGTGTGGGGAAGGCCCGGTCTCGACAAGAAGACGCGCAGTCTGCTCAATCTCGCCATGCTCTCGGCGCTCAATCGCCCGCACGAGATCAAGGTTCATGTGAAAGGCGCGATCAAGAACGGGCTGAGCAAGGACGACATCAAAGAGGTCTTTCTCCAGGTGGCGATCTACTGCGGCGTTCCCGCGGCAGTCGACAGCTTCCGCATTGCAAAAGAAGCATTCAAGGAAATGGGTATCTGATTCAGGAAGGACGAACAATGACCGGACAGAATGCAGGATTTGTTGGCGTGGGCCGGATGGGCGGCCGCATGGCGCGGCGCCTACTGAAAGCCGGTACCGCGCTTACCATTTACGATACGAACGATACCGCCGTGCACGAGCTGCAGGGCCTGGGAGCCACGGCGGCGAGTTCACCTGCGGCAGTCGGATGCGCCTGTGAGATCGTGTTCGTATGTCTGCCCACGCCACCCATCGTTGAATCCGTGGTGCTGGGGTCGAACGGCGTATCCGAGGGAAGCCGCGTCCGAATCGTGGTGGACATGTCGACAACCGGTTCCGCATACGCGAGGCGCATCGCCGAAGGTCTCGCGGCAAAAGGAATGATCGGAGTGGATGCGCCTGTCAGCGGCGGTCTTGCCGGTGCGGATAACGGAACTCTTGCGGTCATGCTTTCCTGTCCGCAGGATCTCGTCTCTGGCCTGACTCCCATTCTGGAAAATCTCGGAACTGTCTTTCACGTTGGCGTCAAACCGGGTCAGGGGCAGACAATGAAGCTTCTGAATAATCTCTTGTCAGCGACTGCCCTGGCAATTTCCTCCGAAGCTGTAGTGATGGGCGTGAAAGCAGGGCTCGATGCGAAACAGATTATCGATGTGCTCAACGCGGGCACCGCTCGCAACAGCGCCACAGCGCACAAGATTCCCAAGGCTGTACTTACCAGAACCTTCGACATCGGATTCCCAATGGCGCTGCTTAACAAGGATGTGAGGTTATGTCTGGAAGAAGCCGATGCGCTCGGTATTCCCATGATGGTGGGTAATGCGGTGCGCCAGCTCATTGCAGTCGCAGAGGCCAGCGAAGGTCATGATGCCGACATCACTGAGATTGTGAAACCGATAGAACGCTGGGCCGGCGTGACGATTCGGTGATTGTTCAGGGGAAATTCCTATTTCCACCGGGACTATCAAGGAAACGGGCAAGGGGATAGCTGCTCGAGTCGCCATATCGTTTCTCGCCCATCTGTCGCGCTTGAAGCCGCGTACTGCAAAAGTGTAGGATCATTCCACGCAATCCTGACCTCGCACTTTCCGACGGCATTTCTTTCACCGTGTCTGGAATGCAGGTCCGATTCAACTGTGGTGGCGCGAGTGGATGAAAGTTCCAGTAGACCGCAGGAGTTTGTTTCGATGTTATCTCCCTGAAAGCGTGGTCTTGTCGGTCTCGGCTACTCGCGGGATGTAATTTCTCGGTTCTGCCAGGAATCGCTGTTTTCGATTTTCGACTTCCGGGCGGATCGATCATTTTCGCGGAGGAAGTGGATATGAAACGCATCTTGCCTGCTCTTCTCACCGTGATTCTTCTTTCAGCAGTGGGGCCCACGTTCGTTAACTCTGCGTTCGCCCAGGCGGTAATTGCAGTCGCCCAATTGAACGGAACGGTGCGAGACAGCACCGGAGCGGCGGTTCCGAACGCCAGTATCAGCATTCGGAACATCGACACCAATCGTACATACACGTCGACTTCAGACTCATCCGGGTACTACATCGTACCGAACCTTCCGCCCGGGTCTTATGAGCTGACGGTGACTGCCGCCAGCTTTGAACCGCGTATTCAATCCGGTATACAGCTGACGGTTGGACAAACAGCGACTCTCGACGTCGCGCTCGCTGTGCAGGGCCGCCAGGACGTCGCGAATGTTTCCGTCGAGGCTCCGCCAATCGAGCCCACGCGGACCGAGCTCAGCAGTGTGATCGAGACGAAACAGATCGCAAGCCTGCCAATAAGCGGCCGCCTGTTTACGGACTTTGCTCTCTTAACGCCGGGCGTCACCACGGGCCGTACCAGTGTGGGATCGACCATCACGGAATTTGAAGTGAGCCGCGTTTCATTTGCAGGCATGCGCGACCTCAGCAATCAGGTGACCGTCGACGGCGCCGACAACATCAATACCGTGACAGGTTCTCAACGCGCCTCTCCGGCGCAGGAGGCCGTTCAGGAGTTCCGTGTAGTGAACAACAGTTTTGGTGCGGAATATGGCAGGGCATTGGGCGGCATTGTGAATATCGTGACGAAGTCCGGCACCAATAGCTTTCACGGTTCGGTATATGACTATTTTCAAAATAACGCTCTGAACGCCCGATCGCTTCTACAGCCTGAGCCGCAACCAAACACACTTCGCCAAAATCAGTTTGGCTTCACGTTTGGCGGTCCCATCGCAAAGGACAAAACGTTCTTCTTCCTCAACTATGAAGGACAACGCCGCGGCGAATCTCCGACATATCCTACGGTGCTGATCAACAACATCGGTCTCATCAATGCCGCGAAATCCGCGATGGGTCTGCCTCCGGAGAATCTCGGCATCCTGAAAACAAAAGACAATGACTACGGCTTTGCCCGAATTGACCATTCGCTCAGTGCGCGCCACCAGCTTTCGGTTCGATACAACATCGAAGATGCGCGGGACTTGAACCAGCTTGTGGGCGCCACGCTCGATGGCGGAGGCATCGGTGCCCCCAGCAGCGGGCACAACGTGTATCTGAATGACCAGTCGGTGTCCGGTACACTCACATCGCAGATGGGGAATAATATGGTCAACACGGCGCTCGGGCAGTATGCGCGTCGGCACTATAATTTTCCGGGCGTGACGGGTGAGCCCAATCTCGATATTCCCAATGAGCTTTTGTTCGGGCACAACTTCGGCGTCCTCGATAAGATCTGGGAAACCCGATATCAAGGGTCGGACTCCGTGTCGTGGATCAGTGGAAAACACTTCTTGCGCTTCGGCGCCGATGTCAATCACGTCAGAAATTACGTTCTGTGGCCTGGGTTCACGCCGATACGCATCGTTATCCCTGGCCTTAACTGCCTCGTGGATTTTGCCAACTTTGTGAAGCCTTCTGCAGCCATTCCCTCGAACTTTGCGGCTGGACCATGTCCGATGGCTCTGCCGCCGTTCGGTGCTCCGGGCCTTCCGCCTTTCCCTGCTGTTCCCGGTCCGAATCCTGCGGATCTTGCCAACGGCGTTCCGATCGCATTTCAATCTGCTCCGCTGGGGACTTCCGTCACCTTCACGCCCGGTGTCGCCGAGACTCTGCCGGTGAATGGATGGCCTTATGCCTATTTGCCGGAGCAGGAGCCGAACTTTTCCGTGAATCTGAATCACAACTATTTCGGGTTCTTCATTCAGGATCAGTGGAAGGCCACGCCAAAGCTGACGCTCAACTATGGTTTGCGATACGACTTCGAGTCAGGGCTTTCTGCGCAGATGGACGTGAGCCATATGGGCTTTCAGCCGCGGGTCGGACTTGCCTACTCGCCGGACAGGAAGACCGTTATTCGCTCTGGTTTCGGAATCTTCGACGATCGGTATGCCCTCTCATTTCTGTTCATCACCTATCCTCAGCGTCCCGCCGTTCTGCCAAACGCAGATCTGCCGCCGAATCGGATCGGTGCGGAAAGTGCCGTTTATCAACTGAATCAGTATCCCTACATCCCCGTGCCGGGTGTGCCGACGCCGGCGCAGATCGCCGCCAATTTTTTCCAGAACGGCCAGGTCATATCTCATGCCGTACTCGGCACCGCCGCCGCACCAACTCCTGTCGGGTACAGCTATACGGATCGTAAGAGCCCTATTGCCTATTCCGAACAGGCGAGCCTGGAAATCAATCGAGACATTGGTCACGGGTTCACTGTCGGCGCCGGCTATCTGTTTGTTGCCGCGCATCATCTTCTGCGCTCCACCCTCGGCAATCTCTGTCCCGTTGAAGGTGTTTCAGGCGGAGCGTATCCCTGTGCCGCGGCCGGAACCGCCCCGCCGGGCTATCCTGCCGGAAAGAATTACTACAGCGGCGTTCCCCGCTATCCTGCGGGACTGATCTGCTGCAACGATCTCACGGGAAATTCCGTTTATCACGGCGGCACTTTGCAGGTGAATAAGACTGCGGGTAAATATTTCAATATCAACGCCAGCTACACGCTTTCGCACACACTCGACGATGGCACGTTTGCGACGTTCATCAGCGTTCCAGAGGATGTCTTTCGACGAGGGCTGGAACGCGCCACGTCAAACCAGGATGCCCGCCACCGGCTGGTATCGAATTTCTCGTTCACGGGGCCTTCCACCGGTTTCTTCCGAAACTTCCTGCTGAGCAACATCGTCACGCTTCAAAGTCCGCGGCCATTTACATTGTTTGTCGGCTTCGATGCCAACAATGACCTCATTCCAGCTGCGGATCGTGTCGGCAATCTCTCTCGCAATACCTACAAGGGAGACAGCCTGCAGACATGGGATATTCGGCTCGCGCGCACTTTCCACTTTGCCCGGGAAGGCACTCGGCTCGAAATCGCCGTCGACGCTTTCAATCTGATGAATCATGTGAACGTGGATGAGGTTGTCGGAGTTTACGGTACCTACAACCTGTGCGGAGGGCAGGAACCCCGCGAATATAAAGATTCGGCGAGTCTGGCGATTCAGTCCAGCCAGGTCGGAAGTTGTCCAGTAGCCGGGCCGCCGGAACCGAATCCTCTTTTCGGTACGCCCCGAACCATGTTTAATCCTCGGCAGATGCAATTATCGATGAAGCTGATGTTCTAAAGAGAAACTGTAAGCGCGGTCTGTGACCGCGCTTACAGCCATTCGGTTTTGCATCGCACGATATAAGAGAATTTCAATGCGTTTGAGGAAAACCAGGCATGCCCAAAATCAGTGAAGTCCCGGTGCTGATCGTCGGGGGCGGCGCCGTCGGGTGTGTGCTGTCCATGGAACTGGCGCGCCGCGGTGTCGAGTATCGATGCATCGAACGGATGCCGGGCCCGGCCCGTGAGACTCGCGCCATCGCGATGCACGCACGCACCGTCGAGATGTTCGATCTCGTGGATAAGGAAATCAGTAAACGCATCCTCGATCGCGATCTGTGGTGCAAGGGTTACGTGATGCACTTCCTGCGTGACGGCGAGCGAACCGAAGTCCGTCCAGGCCTCGATTACACTACGGTGGATTCCCGCTACAACTGCATTTTCGCGCACAGCCAGAGCGAGACCGAGACGTTCGTTCGCGAATACACCCGCACCCACTTCGGCAAGACCATCGAGTACAACACCGCGTTTCAGGATCTCACTCTGGAGGACGATGGGGTTACGGCGCGGATTACCCATGCCGATCGAGGCGACGAGGAAGAGCAGATCCGATGCCGGTATCTGGTCGCGGCCGACGGTATCAATTCCCGCGTGCGGCGAGGCTTGGGCATGTCCGTCAAGGGACAGGACTATAAAGGCAGCTTCTTTCAAAACCTCGACATCTTTCTAAACGGATTTCCCGACTGGAAAGACTATTTTCACTACTGTGTGGGCACAGATCATTTTCTAATGGTCGCGCCGCTTCCTGGCGGTCACTTTCGATTGCTGCTGAGTGATCGCGGTGAAGCCGCGGATCCAAACCTCACACCGCAGCAGGCATTTATGCGTCTCCTCGATCTCCACTTCGATGGAGTCACCATGGGCGACGTGGTGTGGCATTCGAAGTGGGAAACGTGGGTTCGGCTAGCCGATACCTTCCGACAGGGAGACGTATTCCTAGCAGGAGACGCCGCGCACGTTCATTCGACAACCGGCGGACAGGGAATGAACTGCTGCATGCAGGACGCATTCAATCTGGGATGGAAACTCGCGCTCGTTCTGAAAGGCTATGCGAAGCCGGAATTACTCGAAACCTACGAGACGGAGCGCCGGCCTGTGGCTGAACAAGTCATCTGGGCGGCGTCTTCGCTGCACGATATTTTCATGAAGCACGGAAGGGACATTGCCAGTCGAACGCAGACAATGTTTGATCCGGAGTATAAGAAGAAAGTCGTGAACACCTGTTCCGGTGTGGCCTATACATATAAGGAATACGTCCGGAATCCCGCCGAACTGACGGAAATCAGTGGCCCCTCCATCGGGGACCGCGCGCCGGATATTGACTTTGAAGGCGGCGGTACGCTCTTCGACAAATTGCGGCATGCATATTTCACCCTGCTGGTGATGCCGCGAGGCGGCGCCGTCTCTCCTGTCATCGAAGGGATTCAACGGCGGTTCCCGAACGTGCTTGCCGTCGAAATAATGCCGAAATCTGAAGCTCTCTCAAAACGCTATGGACCATTCGATGGCCGGCTGATTGTCGTCCGCCCGGATGGGTATATCGGCTTCAAATGCCGCGCAGAAGAATCCCATCTTTTGCAAGAAGCACTGGATCGCGTACTGACCGAATCGGGAACGTGAATCCCTCTCCCTTCGGGCGAGGGACTCTTCACTAAATCACTTCCCAACCCGCCTCAGCTATACTGCGCATTCATGAAAAAACATCGCATGTTGATTGGCGGTGAGTGGGTGGAAGCCGCATCCGGTGAATGGTTCGAATCCATGAACCCCTACACGGCGCAGCCGTGGGCATTGATTCCCCGAGGCGGAAAGACTGACGCGGACCGGGCTGTTTCCGCAGCGAAGAGGGCATTTTACAATAGCCAGTGGCGTCATCTCACCGCCAGCGCGCGCGGTGCGTTGCTACGGCGACTTGCCGATCTTCTCGCTGACGAAGCAGCGACCCTTGCCGAACTGGAAACTACCGACAACGGCAAGCTGATCTCGGAAATGCGCGCACAGCTGCACTATGCGCCAAAATGGTTTCACTACTTTGCAGGATTAGCGGACAAGATCGAAGGCCGCGTGTTGCCCACCGACAAGCCCGGTTTCTTCAACTTCACGCGTGAAGAACCTCTCGGCGTTGTCGCCGCGCTGACGCCGTGGAACTCGCCGCTGCTGCTCGCCGCGTGGAAACTTGCGCCGGCACTGGCGGCGGGCAACACCGTTGTGTTGAAACCGTCGGAGCATTCATCGGTTTCTGCGCTCGCCTTTGGTGAACTTTTCGAAAAGGCCGGATTTCCGCCGGGCGTCGTCAACATCATCACCGGATTTGGAAACGAAGTGGGTGAACCCCTCATCACGCATCGCGACGTGGCGAAGATCGCATTCACGGGCGGCGACAAAACCGGCCAGGCCGTCTACGAACAGGCGGCGCGCGGCATCAAGCGCGTGACTCTTGAGCTTGGTGGCAAGTCCGCAAACATTGTGTTCGACGATGCGGATCTGGACCAGGCGGTGAACGGCGTCGTTTCCGGCATATTCGCGGCCACGGGGCAAACCTGCATCGCCGGGTCGCGGGCGCTGATTCATCGGCCAGTCTATGATGCGTTTGTCGATCGACTGATCGCGCTGGCACGAAGCGCCCGCATGGGAAACCCGCTGGAGTTGTCCACACAGGTTGGTCCGATCACCACGCAGCCGCAATATCGCAAAGTTCTCGAGTACATGGACGTGGCAAAAGGAGAAGGCGCTGTCTGCCTGCTCGGCGGCGGTCCTGCCACGCGGCCGGAGTGCGGCACAGGGTGGTTTGTCGAGCCGACGATATTCGCCGGCGTCAAATCGGGAATGCGCATCGCCAACGAAGAGGTGTTCGGTCCGTTGCTTGCTCTCATACCCTTCGACGATGAAGAGGAGGCGATCCACATCGCCAACTCCACAATCTACGGGCTTGCTGCCGGTGCCTGGACGCGCAGCATCAAACGCGCTTTGACAATTTCAGAACGGCTCGAAGCCGGCACCGTGTGGATCAACTGTTACCGCGTGACCAGCTATATGACGCCGTTTGGCGGTTTCAAGAGATCCGGTCTCGGCCGTGAAGGTGGCATGGAAGCGATACGCGAATATCTGCAAACCAAAAGCGTGTGGATCGACATCGAAGGCAATACGCCAAATCCATTCGGTCTGCGTTAGCATCGCTTCGCCGGACAGCGCCCTGACCGCTGGCGGGTGGTATCCTATCCACCCGTGAAACCTCGAACTGGACCACTGAAACCCACAAGGGCTCAGTCCCTCGACGAAGGGCGCAAGCTTCTTCGGCAGCGCGCCTGGTCTGCGGCGTTTTCCAAACTTTCTGCGGCAGATCGCGAGGCTCCACTTGAGCCAGACGATCTGGAGGGACTTGCGGGGGCCGCTCATTTGCTCGGAATGGACGTGGTGAACGCAGAACTGATGTCCCGCGCACACCGAGGTTTCCTCGATTGTGGCAATACGCGTTCCGCCGCGCGATGTGCGCTCCAGCTCGGCATTACCCTGATGATCAACGGAGACCAGGCGCAATCCGGAGGATGGCTTTCACGGGCTGGCCGTCTGCTTGAGGAAACGCCCGACTGCGTGGAGAAGGGGTACTTGCTTCTCCCCGTCGGTTTCCGTTCACTCCACAGTGGCGATGGCGAAGCCGCACTTGCCGCATTCGTTCAGGCTGGTGTCATCGGAGAACGCTTTCTGGACAGGGATCTGATCACGCTTGCGCTGCAGGGGCAAGGTCGTGCGCTGATCCGACAGGGAAAAATCCGTCGCGGTGTCGCGCTACTGGACGAAGCGATGATTGGGGTGATGGCCGGTGAAGTCTCCTCAGTGACGGCTGGTGGCGTTTATTGCAGCGTCATCGAAGCATGCGGCGAAATTTACGATATGAACCGCGCTCACGAGTGGACGTCCGCGTTGGAACAATGGTGCAAGGCGCAACCCGATATCGTTCCCTATCGCGGTCACTGTCTGGTACGGCGTGCGGAGATTCTTCAGATGCACGGCGCGTGGACGGACGCGCTGGACCAGGCCCGTCAGGCTCGGGATCTGTTATCGCAGCCGCCGCCTAAAGCTGCCGTCGGCGCTGCGATCTATCGTCTCGCCGAGCTCCAGCGGCTGCGAGGCGACTTTGTCGAGGCTGAAGAATCCTATCGGAAGGCCAGTGAGTGGAGCCGCGCGCCACAACCGGGTTTCGCGCTGTTGCGGTTGGCACAAGGTCACCTGCAACCAGCGAATGCGGCGATCCGCCGCATGGCTGAAGAGGTTACGGATGTCGGCGGCCGCGCCCGAATCCTCGAACCCTTTGTTCAGATTGCGCTCGCCGTCAAAGATCTGCCTGCGGCTCGAGCTGCGGCGAATGAGCTCGAAGAAATTGCCGTCAAGTATGGCGCGGACTTCCTTCGGGCCCTGTCGCGTCGGGCTGAGGGGGCTGTTCTGCTTGCCGATGACGACGCCAGTGCGGCGGCGAGCGTTCTACGACAGGCCTGGTCCATCTGGCGCGACCTCGAAGCGCCTTATGAAGCAGCGCAAACCCGCGTCCTGCTTGCTCGGGCATACCGCAGGCTCGGAGATGATGATGCCGCGGTGATCGAACTTTCCGCCGCGCACGATGCCTTTCAAAAATTGGGCGCACTTCCGGATTTGGCACAAGCCGAAAACCTAGTGGCCGATGCCCCGGAAGTGCCCAATGGTCCGCTCACGGCGCGCGAAACGCAGGTGATCCAGCTCATCGCGGAAGGCAGAACCAACAAGGGAATCGCGAATGCGCTTGGAGTAAGTGAAAAGACCGTGGCTCGCCACGTGAGCAATATTTTTACAAAACTCGATCTGACTTCCCGAGCCGCCGCGACGGCATACGCATTCCGGAACAAGATCGTCTGATACCCTCTACATAAAATTACCCATATTCATGTGCCCATAAAATGGGTAGTACGCCCGATGCGGCGAGGCATGGAACCGCCGTACTCTCTATTCCGAAGAGTGGAAAATCCACTCTCAGGAGGTCACAGATGAACGATACAGGCGCAACGACACGAGTTCAGACCATCATCGTGGGCGGGGGCCAGGCCGGGCTTTCCGTGGGATACCATTTGTCGAGACGCGGCCTTCCTTTCCTAATTCTGGATGCGAACACGCGTATCGGGGACGCATGGCGTAATCGTTGGGACTCTCTCAAACTGTTCACGCCTGCTCGATCTGTCGGATTGCCGGGATTTCCATTTCCGATGCGGGGCGACCTGGCTCCCACGAAAGATCAGGTGGCTGACTATCTCCAGGCATATGCCGACCGATTCCATTTGAGTGTCAGAAATCGCATCAACGTGGACTCCCTCACTAAGGAGGGCGAACGCTTCGTCATAACGTCAGGGGATCTGCGTTTCGAGTCTGAAAATGTGGTCGTCGCGATGGCGAATTATCAAAAGCCCCGGACGCCCGCATACGCGCGAGATCTCGATCCGGGCATCGTTCAACTTCATGCGCACGACTACAGAAATCCCTCGCAGTTGCAGGACGGCGGAGTCCTCCTCGTCGGTGTTGGAAACTCGGGCGCCGAAATCGGACTGGAGCTGGCGCGGACTCACCGGACCTGGTTATCGGGAAAGGAGACCGGTCACATGCCTTTTCGGATCGATAGTCTCATAGGCCGATTCATCATGACGCGACTGGTCCGATTCATCGGTCATCACATCCTGACACTGGGCACACCAATCGGCAGGAAACTTCGTCCGAAAATGCTTTCGCATGCCGCTCCGCTAGTTCGAGTCCGTCCCATCGACCTCATCAACGCAGGCGTCGAACGCGTTTCGAGAGTTGTTGGAGTACGGAATGGGAAGCCTCTGCTGTCGGATGACCGCATCCTGGATATAAAGAACGTGATCTGGTGTACGGGCTACGATCCCGGCTTTTCGTGGATCCGGCTTCCGATCTTTGGAGACGATGGGCAACCAATGCACCAACGCGGAGTCGTCATGAATGTACCGGGAATGTATTTTGTCGGGCTGCATTTCTTGTATTCGATGTCATCGGCCACACTTATCGGAGTGGGCAGGGATGCAAATCACGTTGTCAAAGACATTCAACTGCGCGCAAGTGCTCTTATGACACCGACTGTGGGACGTACCGCGCAGGTGAAAGCTGCGCTATGAGAGGTAAATCGAAATGAAGATACCCGTTTTGGATGATCACAATGACACGTACGAACGCTGGCCTGTATCCAGAAGTTGATCCAAAGCCGCGTCGCCGACTCCAGTGATTTTCCCGCAGTCGAAGACATCCAGCTCAACCGATGTTGGCTGTTGAGGACCGGTGCTCCGCTGATCGAGAACGAATGGAACAACAACCACAGTGGCCAGGGTAGCCGAAAAGAGGACAAAGCGAAATTGTCTGGTCAACATTCCACATATTAGACTTCTGTCGTTTAGCTGCAACGTCGGTGAGGCTGTAGAATTCGGGGCGGGGTCTGAATTCGTCCGTGCTTGTATTCGCTTGAGACCTGGTCTGGAGATCAACGTGAAGAAATGGATTCTGCTTCTTGCTGTTCTCTTTTCTTTCGAAGGCTCCGCCTTCGCAACGTGGTCTGTTATCGCCATCGATAAGAACACGAAAAAAGTGGTCGTGGCCGCGGCGAGTTGCGTCAACACATCCGACGATGCCATGAAGGACGCTTTGGCAGTTGTTGTTCCGGGAATTGGGGCGGCGGTTTGTCAGGCCAGGGCGGACAACACGCATCAAAACCAGTTGCTGGTATTCAACGAACTGAAAAAGGGTACAGAGCCTGGAAAGATTATCGAAATGCTGAGCACCGATGCAGCATTTGATTCACGGCAATATGGCATTCTCGATATGCAGGGCCGATTTGCCGGTCGTTCCGGCTTAAACAACAATCCCGAATCGCTATGGAAAGGTGGACGAATTCCGGGAACGGATATCTACTATTCCATTCAAGGCAACACTCTGAGTCCCGGAACCGTTCTTGCCGCGGAAAAAGCATTCACTACTGCGAAAGGCGCACTGACCGATCGTGTGATGGCTGCTCTTCAGGCCGGGGATGACCAGGGCGGGGACACGCGATGCGTATGTCCCCCTGAAGCAGCCGGCGGCACGCTGCTTCCATGTGACGCGAAACACGCGCATGTGGCTTTCATTCTTCTCGCAAATCCCACGGATCCGATCGATTCGTACAGCACCGGAAAGTATTTCATGTACATCACGGTCTCTCAGCCGGCTGCAGATCACCCCTTCGGCGCGAAAATCGGGGAGACCTTGAACCCGGTGAAGACCCTTCACATGCGCTACGAGGCATGGCGTAAAACGATGCCTGCCGACTTTCAATAAGGTCCGATTTCCAGCTGTAGGCGCTTCTGCGGCCGCGCACTAGCCTTCTGGGTTGGGTGTGGATGGTCGAGCGTGCGCGGTGACCGTGCGCGGTCACGAAGCTGCCGAAACGAATTCAGGGTCCGCTCACGCCCGGTAACGGAAGTGTTTGACAGGTGAAAAAGTACTTTGTATAGTAAACCATCTATGTCAAATTACAGGACCGCTCTCGCCATCTGGCTGCCGATTGTGGTTGCGACGACAGCGGTATGCGGGCTGGTCTATGTGACCCTCCAACAGGCCTTACGCCAAACCGCTAACGACCCGCAGATCCAGATGGCCGAAGATGCCGCGTACGCGCTGGGTGAAGGCGCACCGGCGGAGTCGGTGGTTTCGCCCGATCGCGTGGATGTTGCCCGGAGCCTTGCGCCCTTTACTGTTGTCTTCAATGACGACGGACAAGTCCTCGCCAGTTCGGGTCTTTTACACCGTCAACCGCTCACAATTCCTGACGGCGTACTGGACGATGTGCGTCTTCGTGGGGATAGCCGACTCACTTTGCAGCCCGAATTCGGAGTGCGCATCGCCAGTGTCATTGTGAAATACGATGGAGCCCGTTCCGGATTTGTTCTTGCGGGACGTTCGATGCGCGAGTTGGAATGCCGTACTGCCCAGATACGAATCTTCGTCGCCATTGCATGGATTGTCGTAGTCGTTGTTTCTCTTCTCGTTATTTCGACCTTCTGTTCCGGGACTATTTGGCAGTAAGCCCACAACAGTCCGGTAGTAGAATCGCCCTTCTGTGGATATTGCTGTCGGTATCATCAATTGGAATTCCGGACATTGGCTGAAACGTTGCATCGCATCGCTTCTGTCCACGACAGATGCCGCTGAAATTGTGGTTGTGGATAATGCTTCGACCGACCACTCTCTTGAAGAAGCCGCCGGATTCGATGATCGCGCAACATTCATTCGCAATGAGTCCAATCTCGGATTTGCAGGCGGCGTAAACAAGGCCTTTGCTTCGACGTCCGCCCCCTACGTCTTGATCCTCAATCCCGATATAGGCGTCAGGCCCGGAGTCGTTGGAAGGATGCAGCGTTTCCTCGACGCGCATCCCAAGGCCGCGGCCATTGGCGGACATGTCGGCGAAGACTATTTACCCCGCCGCCTTCCGACAGCGGGCTCCTTGATCCGCGAGAATCTTGGTTTGCGGAAACGCTCTCAGGAGGAGGCTGTACAGGAACCCTACGAAATTGAACAGGCTGCTGCCGCCGCGCTGATGATTCGCCGTTCTGCCTACCTGCAAATTGGAGGATTCGACAGCCGCTTCTATCCGGCCTGGTATGAAGACGTCGACTTCTGCAAGCAACTCCAGTCTGGAGGCTGGCGCATCTACTTCGACCCGACGGCGCAATTTCTTCATGAGGGGGGATATAGCGCGAAAGCTCTTGGAACAACCGCTTTTGCTGCCGCGTACTATCGAAATCAACTCCGGTACGTGCGCAAGCACATGGGCAAAACCGAAGATGTGGCGATACGATGTTCCCTGGTGGCGGGAATGATTGCACGGACAATGGCGGCTCCGGCTGGCGCGTCGGGCTATTGGTCCGTCCTGGTCGGGGCGCTGGGAAGATGGTAAAAGTCGCAGTCAACATCGTTACGTTCAATAGTGCCGTGGATATCGCGTCATGCCTGGACAGCGTCGGGCAGCAGACGTTTCGCGACTTTCGAATTCACATTTTGGATAACGATTCGGCTGACGACACGATCGAGCGTATTGCCAGTTACGACCTGGACCTTGTGCGATCGACAGTGAACAGCGGCTTCTCGAAGGCACACAACGATTTGATTCGATCATTCCCTGCCGATTACGCGCTCATTCTCAATCCCGATGCAATTCTTCGTCCGGACTTTCTCGAAAAGATCGTCAACGCCATGGACCAGCGGCCGGATGCCGCATCCGCATCGGGAAAACTATTGAGACTGGATGGAAAGACACTGGATTCCACGGGTATCATCTGGCTGCACAATCAGAGACATCTGGATCGCGGTGCAGACGAGCCGGATCTCGGCCAGTACGACAAACCGGAAGACATATTTGGCCCCAGCGGGGCTGCCGCGCTTTATCGTGTTCAGGCGTTGCAGGACACGGCGGTCAACGGCCAGTTTTTTGATGAGGATTTCTTTGCGTACCGGGAAGATGCCGATCTGGCCTGGCGATGCCGTCTGATGGGCTGGACGTCCATCTACGTACCTTCAGCCGTTGCACTCCATCGCCGTCGTGTGACTCCAGAGCGCCGTGCCCAGCTTACCCCGATCATCAACTATCATGGGGTGAAGAATAGATTCCTGCTCCGCCTGAATAATATGACTGGAAGGCTGTATTGGCGCAATTTCCTGCCGATAACTCTCCGGGATGCCGCTGTTATTGGATACGTACTGATTCGCGAGTGGAGTTCGCTCGGGGCGCTGGTATACGTTATTAGAGAATTCCCGAGGCTCTGGAAAAAGCGGCAGGTTATACAATCGAGATGCAAGGCCGGGCCGGATCTGGATCAGTGGTTCTGAAAGCGCTGGAGAGTTTATGAGTGAAAAAATCATTGGAAGCCTGATTTACGGCGATCATGTTGTTCCAAAAAAGCAGCGTCCATGGAAGCAACGACTGGTGCTTCCGCTTTCCATCACGATTCTGGTGTTGCTGATTATCATCGGCGCGTACAAGTTCATCAACTATCGTGAGGAAGGCAGTGTCGAGAGATTTCTGACCAATGTTCGCAACGGAAACTACGATACCGCTTATGCCAACTGGGACATCTCCGATGGTCATTATTCCATGAAGCAATTTATGGAAGACTGGGGCAAGGACGGTTATTACGGCAAGGCGCTGGCAAGCGCAAAAGTTTCAGATTCGAATTCCAAGGGGAATGTTGTGATCGTTTACGTCAAATTCCGGGGATTCAAAGCACCCGTTTCATTCCTTGTCGACAAGGAAACGCTAAAGATGTCGTTTTCCACCTTGAACAA
>Ga0068868_100000284_pt1 | contig 34114 bp, 22 predicted proteins | sample KBSMisM42_FD_64660 | JGI IMG/M metagenome (GOLD analysis project Ga0068868, IMG submission 64660) | Miscanthus rhizosphere microbial communities from Kellogg Biological Station, Michigan, USA - KBS Miscanthus M4-2 | ecosystem: Host-associated > Plants > Roots > Rhizosphere > Soil ...
TGGCGTCTCATGCCGTCCCAGGCTTTCCATTTCCCTGTAAATCAGCTGCTTCGAGGCGGACACTATCCCGTTAGCCGTCTTCGATGAGTGAAAAGCGCCCATGACCGTCACTCGTGTGCATGAGACACACGTCTGAAACAGCCGTTACCCGACCTCTATTCCTGTAACGCCGCACCGACTGCAACCTGATGCCGGCCTTCAATCCCAACACATTCGACCGCCCGCTACTCAGCTCGGGGAATGAATGTTCGCAGGTCGTCGTCGCCCGGCTCGATCACTCCATAGTGAGAAGCAGGAACCTCGTTCCAGCCGCCAGCGAGATCGGTCAGTGGCTCGGACACCACGAGTCTGGTCTCCTCGGAAAGCGTTCGGAAAGCTGGGATTTCTGGATGTTGCTCGCGCAGAGTGCTGACGTCTGTTGAATAAAAAAGGGAAGGCGGCTCGCCTTTGCTGGCGTAGCGGAATGCCCAAACCAACTTACCGTCGCTCAAAGCGACGCACATTCGAACCGGGTCATCAATGCCGTGCTTGCGGCAAGCTTGCTCGATAAACCCGACGGCTCTTTCAACGGCAAGCGGTGGGTCTTCGTTCAAGCCGAAGGTCAAGGCAAGAAAGAAGAAGATCTCCGTGTCGGTCGAGCCTTCGATGAACGGATATAGGTCTGGATCAACGGCGAGGACAAGCTCGCGTTTCACCTGCTGGAATCCAGCAATCGAGCCGTTATGCATCCACAGCCATTTGCCATACCTGAATGGATGGCAGTTTGTTTGCTGAACCGGCGTTCCCATCGACGCGCGAATATGTGCGAAGAGCAGCCCCGATTGGATTCGTGCGGAGATCTCGCGAAGATTCTGATCGTTCCAGATCGGATCGACTGCTCTGTACAACACCGGTGAATCGCCGTCCGCATACCAGCCGACTCCAAAGCCATCGCCATTGGTGGTGCTCGGCCCGAGCCGCGCGTGGAGGCTCTGCTCGATGAGTGAATGTTTCGGCTTGTAGATAAGATCAGCAATGAGGATCGGCGTTCCGGAATATGCGAGCCAGCGGCACACATTGTTCTCCTCATGAGGTCACTCCGGCCGTTCTATTCAATATAGATCCCAAAGCGCGTTAGCCACCACTGACCGAAAGTCTCAAAAGTCAGCGCCCAAGTTGCGGGGGTCAGTGATTGGGCCGCGGCGATGAGTGAGTTCCCCCAGCAAGTCGGGATTTGCTGACAATTGTAGAGCAAGCTGGCACATCGGCGAGGACATCGACCACTGGTAAGCGCTGCACTCGTCGACGAGCGATCCATTCGCATTCGCTCGACCGCGCACAATGTCTGCTTTCGACCCATTGCGAACATTAGCTGGGGTCTTCATTCTGGACCGGATCGCATATCCTGCGACGCGCTGATCAACGAGCAAACAAGGGATGGCATCGATGGGTCGAAAGCTTGATTACCAGGTTACGGTCAAAGATCCCGCTATCGGACCAGGCGATCCCCAGTTTGCCTATCCGCAAACCGGCACCCTCTTAGACTCCGCCGAGGCGGCAAATATGGCGCTATCGGAAATGGCCGACAGCAAGTCATCAATCTTGATGGGCGCGAGCTTTGTCGTTTTTAGCCTTTCCATCAACGGCGTAGCAGACGGGACGGCGGGACTGCCCATCATTTTGCTGACGCTATTCTCGTTTGCTGCGACCGTCCTGGGCGTGATGACGGTTCGGCCCGGAAGGATGAAGGCTTTTAAAGTGACGCCGGACAAAGCGAACCTCCTCTACTTTGGCTCTTACGCAAACATCACCAAACAAGAATATGAAGAAGCGATGTTACGCGCGCTCGCTTCGGAGGAACATGCGTACCGCCAAATGGCCCGCAGCATTTACGACCATGGCTGCGTCCTGAGGAAGGAAAAGTATCGATGGCTCTACTGGAGTTACAACCTGTTCCTTGCGGGCCTCGTCCTCACCTTCGCGTCAGTTCTGTACGAACGCTTTAGCGCCGAGGCGCAACCCCAAGCAGGAACCGGCTTGCTATCGTTGCATTCGCCAGTCTCGACAAAGCGCTGAACCCTAACCCGCTGCCGCCGCCCATACTCCGTCATTCTCGCGAATGTCAGAGTCCGACAAAAGTGGAAAATAACGTGCGGGCATTCCAAGGTCTCGTTGCACTAGGACTTGCTGATGGAGTTGATAGGACATCCGCTCGACGGTGTGCCGATCAACATTCGCCCGATTCTCGTTCGTGGAGTATGTCTCCGAGGAGCTGACGAAGGGGCGCTTTGCCCATGAGCTGACGTTTGGGGGAACGTTGCTAATCCGCAATGCCCGCTTCCACCCAAAGCAGACACGCGCTGATTAGGGTCAGCGGCGGGTTGTCGGTACGAGTGGTTTCGGGCAATGTTCACTAACTGGCAGCAGCGTTTGAAGTCATCACGCGCCGCGGCCCATGGGTTGAAGGCCTTGGGAGGTCTTATGAGATCGACACGATCGCGCCCGGCCACCCAGCCTCAGTCCGTCAGAGTTCGACGGAATGCGCAGCTTGCGCTGATCGCAACAAACGGACTGCTTATTCCAATTTTGGGGCGTTCGTCATGATGGGAAATAATCTGGTCCGACCAGATTTCGTCAATATGGCTAATGCTATTCCATCGGAGAGGAAAAAACGATGAAACTTCCTCGACGCGTAGCGCCTGCTTTGGTCCTCGCCCTGTCGAGTATCTCAGTGACAGCCGCCCCGCTGATCGTTGTCGATGCGCGCGGCGGCGGCCTGAAAAAAGGGCAAAAGATCGACAGCGCCCAGCCGATCACACTCAAAGAGGGGGAGCGGGTTACCCTGATTAGTCAGGAGGGCAAGACGATCACGTTGCGCGGAAAATTTTCCGGTCTGCCTATGATGGGTGCAGGCGCCGCGACAGATCCAAAGCAAGGGCTGGGTGCCTTGGTAGGTACCCGCAACGCCCAAACGGAGACTCTTGGAGCCGTGCGGAGCCTCGGCCTCAGCCGTGCCGTGCCTTTGCCGCAACCTTGGCTGATCGATGTCTCCACGCCCGGCGAGCGATGTCTCAGACCCGGGCAACAGCCGATTTGGTGGCGCCCCGAAGTGGGAGCTTCGCAAAAGTTCACGCTCCTGCCGATCGACCAATCCTGGCGCGTCGACTTTGAATGGGCAGCAGGGCAGCACGGCATCCCCGCGCCGCCCCTCGCGAAATTTGAGGGGCAGACGGTGTTTGTGATCCGAATGGGCGAGCGGGAGTATGGCATAACTGTGCATCTTGTGCCCACCAATCTCGATGGCTCCGCGCTTGCATCATGGATGATCCAGAAAGGATGCATGCAGCAGGCGGATGCATTGCTTCGACAGATGAAACAGGATCAGGCTGCGGCAAAATGATCTCGAAGAAGGCGCGGACGTCGCTGACGGCGTTCGGCGTTGCCTTCATTGCCTGCCTCCTGGCAACGCTCGCGGTCCAGTACCTCTCGTTCATGGCGTACCTTGAGAATATCGCGAGGGACATCCGGGTCGCCGCTTTCTCAGCCCCGATGCCGCAATCCAAGGACATCGTTATCGCGGCGATCAACGAAGAGACACTCGCGCAATTTCCATACCGGTCGCCAGTCGATCGCGAATTCATTGCCAATCTGATAACGTCCCTCGATGCGAAGGGCGCGCGGGCCATCGGGGTCGACGTGCTCTTCGATCAACCGACCGAAGACGCTAAGGACGAACATCTCAAGAGAGTCCTTCGCCAAACGAAGATCCCGCTGTTTGTCAGCTATACGAATTCAGCAAAGAACGTGAACGAAGATCAATTGGCCTACATGAACGATTTCGTTCCGGCCAATCTTCGAGCGGCTGCCAATATCGCAACCGACCCCTTTGACGGAAACGTCCGCTGGATTTTTCCAGGGCAAACTGACCCGGGAATGCCACTGGGGTTTGCCCGAAAGGCGGTTTCTTCCATCGGCATGCAAACTCCCGCCCGCCAGGTCGAAATAGCATGGCGGCCGAAGCCGGACATGCGAACGCCGCCCTTTCCAATATACCCCTCGCAAGCCGTTCCATATCTGCCGGACGAATGGTTCAAAGGCAGAATCGTTCTCATCGGAGAGGATGTCCCGTCGGAAGATCGCCATCGAACTCCACTGGCCGTGGTTTCCGACGATGACGAGGGCAAGATGCCGGGCGTCATCGTCCAGGCGCATGCCATCTCACAGCTTCTTGACGGGAGGAACGCCAGCCGCGTGGCTCCGGCCGAGGGCGTGGCGATCACGCTGCTGTTCGCGCTGATCGGGTCATGGCTCGGGCTGCGGAAGCACGGCGTCGCGTTCAACCTAGCCGCGGCCACGGTCATCCTCGCGTTCTACTGGGCCTATGCCATGTTCGGATATTCCCATGGAGTCCCGCTGATCCCGCTAGTTGCCCCCACTCTTGCCTTCGCTATTTCGCTTTGGCTCATGGACGTCATCATTGGGCGTGCCGAGCGTAAACAGCGTGAATTCATCCAAGGCGCGTTCTCGCGCTACGTGTCGCCTGCCGTCGTCGATCAGCTCGTGAATGATCCCCGAGCGCTGAGCATTAATGGATCGCGCCGCGAGGTCACGTTCATCTTCACGGACATTGTAAGCTTCACGACTTTATCGGAGGAGCTGAGCTCTGAAACCGTTTCGCAAGTCTTGAATGCCTACCTTGATGGGGCGTGCGCGATCCTCCTGAGATGTCAGGGGACCATCGACAAATTTATCGGCGACGCGATCATGGCAATTTTTAATGCGCCAATGTCGCAGGAGGATCATGCCGAGCGCGCGGTAAGATGCGCGCTGGAGCTGGATGTTTACGCCGAAAAATTTCGCATTGCCCAAAATGGAGCGGGGATCCCGATCGGAGCAACCCGCATCGGCGTACACACGGGATCGGCGACGATCGGAAATTTCGGATCAAGCTCGCGGATGGAATTCTCGGCGCTGGGCGACGCCGTGAATATCGCGTCGCGCTGCCAGGGCGTGAACAAATATTTCGGCACACGTGTCTGCGTCACCCAGGATACGGTAGACCAATGCCCGAACGTCCGCTTCAGAAAGATCGGCGACGCGCTGCTGAAAGGCAAGAAGCAGTTCGTGCGCCTATATTCCCCAATCTCCGCTGCCGAGGAGGCAACCAGCCTTCCACGGGAGTATGGGGAGGCCTATTCCATGCTTGAGGCTGGCGACGCAAAGGCGCGGGGCGCATTCTTGGCACTTAGGGAAAAATACCCCCACGATGCGATCATCGCGTTTCACTGCCAGCGGATCGAAGCGGGCACAATCTCGCCTCAGATCGTCCTCGAAAACAAATAACCGAGCAGGGGAGGCGACAACGATGCCGAATACCGAACATGTGGATCTGAACGGGTTCATGGAGGGTGTTAAGCGACGCAATCCAGGGCAGCCTGAATTCGTTCAGGCGGTGCAGGAGGTAGCTCAGGACGTTTTCGGGTTTATCGAAGGCAAGGAAGAGTATCACCGTTGGCAGATTCTCCGGCGCATCGCGGAGCCCGACCGGGTGGTCTCCTTCCGCGTCGTCTGGGAGGACGACAACAGCAACATCCGCGTGCAGCGCGGCTGGCGGGTCCAGAACAACAATGCGATCGGACCCTACAAGGGCGGCATCCGTTTCCACCCGTCCGTCACCGAGAGCGTCCTCAAATTTCTCGCCTTCGAGCAGACCTTCAAGAACGCTCTGACCGGCCTTCCGATGGGCGGCGGCAAGGGCGGCGCCAACTTTAATCCGAAGGGCAAGAGCGACAACGAAGTCATGCGGTTCTGCCAGAGCTTCATGACCGAGCTCTATCGCCACATCGGCGCAGACGTGGACGTTCCGGCCGGCGATATCGGCGTCGGCGCGCGCGAGATCGGCTACATGTTCGGCCAGTATAAGCGTATCACCAACGAGTTTACCGGGGTCCTCACCGGAAAGGGGCTCGAATGGGGCGGCTCTCTGATCCGCACCGAGGCCACCGGCTATGGCGCGGTCTACTTCCTCGAGAACATGCTGAAGACCAAGGACCAGGATCTTGTCGGCAAGCGCGCCGTTATTTCAGGCTCCGGCAACGTCGCGACTCATGCGGCCGAGAAGGTGGTCCAGCTCGGGGGCAAGGTCTTGACCCTTTCCGATTCCCAGGGCTTCATTCACGATCCGGACGGCATCACTCAAGACAAGATCGACTGGGTGAAGGCGCACAAGACCAAGCGCCACGGCCGCATCTCCGAATATGCGGCCGAGTTCAAGGGCGCGACGTTCCACGCCGGCAAGACGCCTTGGGGCGTCGAGTGCGACGTTGCTCTGCCCTGCGCCACTCAGAACGAGCTGCTCGGCGATGATGCGCGCATGCTTATCAAGAACGGGTGTATGGCGGTGTCGGAAGGCGCCAACATGCCGACCGACCTCGAAGGCGTGCACGTCTTCAAGGATGCGCAAATCCTGTTCGCGCCCGGCAAGGCTGCCAATGCTGGCGGCGTCGCGGTTTCGGGGCTCGAAATGAGCCAGAACTCGGCGCGCATGAGCTGGAAGGAAGCCGAGCTCCAGCAACTGCTCAAGGACATCATGGACGGCATCCATGAGCGTTGCCTGCGCTACGGGCAGGTGAGCGACGAATACATCGACTATGTGAAAGGCGCGAACATCGCGGGCTTCAAGAAGGTCGCCGACGCGATGCTCGCTTTCGGCGTCGTGTGAGCATCAGGCGCCACGTCTCGCGTCGTGACCGCCGGCGGAGAAAATGACCTCCGGGGCGAATCGATCAAGCGGGAAACGGCAGCTTATGTTCGCGGCGGGCGCGTCTCAAGCGGACCATTAAGCAGGTTGGGCCGCCGCACCGCGGTCGCTGGATCGGCGCTCAATGCCGAAGCGGCTTCTTGCTCGCGCTCGCCGCAGGTCCGCGGATCACGAGGTTCCGGATCTCCGTCATATCTTCCATCGCGAACCGAACACCTTCGCGACCGAGCCCGCTCTCCTTCACGCCGCCATATGGCATGTTGTCGACGCGGTAGCTTGGGACATCGTTGATCACGATGCCGCCAACGTCGAGCCGGTCCCACGCGTCCAGCGCCTTGAACAGGTCGCGGGTGAAGATTCCGGCCTGGAGGCCGAATTTGGAATCGTTCACCTCATCGAGCGCGGCATCGAAGCTGGTGAAGCGCGACAGGATCGCAACCGGCCCGAACGCTTCCTCGCGATAAAGGGTCGCGGAGCGGTCGACGTCCTCCAGCAGGCTGGCTTCGAGCATAGCGCCCTCGCGCCGGCCGCCGCACAGCAGCGTCGCCCCGTCCTGCACCGCTTCCTGGATCCAGTTGTCGAGCCGGCGCGCTTCGCCTTCGCTGATCATCGGCCCGATAAAGGTGTCGCGGTTGTGCGGGTTGCCGACGACCAGCTTCGACGTGCGGGCGACGAGGCGGTCGCGCAGCGCGTCGTAGATGTCGGCGTGGATGATGATCCGCTGGACGCCGATACAGCTCTGGCCGGATTGGTAGAAAGCGCCGAAGATGATCCGCTCGACGGCGTCGTCGAGATCCGCGTCGGCGTCGACGATGACCGCCGCATTGCCGCCGAGCTCGAGCACGATCTTCTTTTTGCCCGCCTTCGCCTTGAGGTCCCAGCCGACTTGGGGAGAGCCGGTAAAGGAGAGCAGCTTCAGCCGCTCATCGGTTGTGAACAGGTCGGCGCCATCGCGGTGGGCGGGGAGGATGGAAAAGGCGCCTTTCGGCAGGTTGGTCTCGGCGAGCACCTCGCCCATTATGATTGCACCTAGCGGCGTCCGGCTGGCCGGCTTCATGACGAATGGGCAGCCGACGGCGATCGCGGGGGCAATCTTGTGCGCGGCGAGGTTCAGCGGGAAATTGAACGGCGAGATGAAGCTGCACGGGCCGATTGGGACGCGCTTCCACATGCCTCGATAGCCTCGCGCGCGGGGGCTGATGTCAAGTGGCTGGACCTCGCCGGTCATTCGTACCGATTCCTCCGCCGCGATCCGGAAGGTATCGGTCAAGCGGGTGACCTCCCCTTCCGCGTCCTTGATCGGCTTGCCCGCCTCGACACACAGGGCGAAGGCGAGCTCCTCGAATCGTTCCTTGAATCGGTCGACACAGTGTTGGAGCACCGCCTGCCGCTCGTAGCTCGCCATCCGCGCCATCGGCTCGGTCGCTTCCTCGGCCGCGGCTATGCCGGCGTCGATTGTCGCCGCATCGGCCTGTGCGCAGCGGAACGCCACTTCGCCCGTATACTTGTCGGTGACCTCGAGGTCCGCATTCGGCTGTTTCGCCTCGTTGGCGAGGTAGAGCGGATAGGTGTCCTTCAGTTCGACCATCGTCTCTTCCCGCTGGATTAGCCCTGGAGCGACAGCTTGGCGCTGAGCTCCTTGATTTCCTTGTTCAGGATGCGGTCGTTTTCGGAATAGTCCACCGGGCACTCGATCAGGTTGACCCCGGGCGCGTGGAGGCAGCGAGAGAGCAGGTCCGGCAGGCCTTCCGCATTCTCGACGCGATAACCCTTGGCCCCGTAGCTCTCGGCATATTTGACGAAATCGGGATTGCCGTAGGTGAGACCCCAGTCGGCGAAGCCCATGCTGGCCTGTTTCCACCGGATCATGCCGTAGGCGTCGTCGCGCAGGATGAGCACCGTGATGTTGAGCTTGAGGCGGACCGCGGTCTCCATCTCCTGGCTGTTCATCATGAAGCCGCCGTCGCCGCAGATCGCCATGACCTTGCGGTTCGGATAGACCATCGCCGAAGCGATGGCCGACGGGAGCCCAGCGCCCATCGTCGCCAGCGCGTTGTCGAGCAGCACCGTGTTTGACATCCGCGCCCGGTAATTGCGGGCGAACCAGATTTTATACACACCGTTGTCGAGGCAGATGATGCCGTCGGCCGGCATTGCGTCGCGCACCAGCTTCACCAGACAGGCGGGGAAGACCGGGAAGCGCATATCGTCGCACATGGAGTCGCAATGGGCGACCTCGGCCTCCCGCGCGCGCAGCATCCGGTCAAACGACCAGGTGCCCTGCGGCATGATGTCTTCCTTGATCTGCCAAATGGCATTCGCGATGTCTCCGATCACCTCGATCTGCGGGAAATAGACCGGATCCACTTCGGCAGTTTTTGTACTGACGTGGATCACCTCGGTGCCGCCCTGCTGCATGAAGAAGGGGGGTTTTTCGATGACGTCGTGGCCGACGTTGATGATGAGGTCCGCAGCATTTAGCGCGCGGTGGACGAAGTCGCCGGCCGAGAGCGCTGCGCAGCCGAGGAATTTCGGATGAGTCTCGTCGACCACGCCCTTGCCGAGCTGGGTCGTGACGAACGGGATGCCGGTCTTCTCGATCAGCTGCAGCAGCATGCGGCTGGTCATCTTGCGGTTGGCGCCGGCGCCGATCACCAGGACCGGGGCGCGTGCGGCCTCGATGCGCTTGACCGCCGCGCGGATGGCCTTCTCGTCCGCGGCCGGGCGCCGGACGAGGCTCCGCGCGAGCGGCCGTGAGTCGGTCTGCTCGTCGGCTATGTCTTCCGGAAGTTCGAGGTGGACTGCGCCCGGCTTCTCCTCCTCTGCCAGCCGGAACGCCTCACGCACACGGCTTGGGATGTTGTCGGAAGAGGCGAGCTGGTGCGTGTATTTCGTGATCGGCTGCATCATGTCGACTACGTCGAGAATTTGGAAGCGGCCCTGCTTCGACGTTTTGATCGGCTTTTGGCCGGTAATCATCATCATCGGCATGCCGCCGAGTTGGGCGTAAGCGGCGGCTGTGACGAAGTTGGCCGCGCCGGGCCCCAGGGTCGCGAGGCAGACGCCAGTGTGGCCGGTATGGCGGCCGTAGGTCGCGGCCATGAATCCGGCGCCCTGTTCGTGGCGGGTGAGGATCAGCTTGATTTTCGACGACCTGGAGAGACTGTCGAGAAGATCCAGATTCTCCTCGCCGGGGACGCCAAAGATATATTCGACGCCTTCTTCTTCGAGGCATTGTATAAATAAATCGGAAGCTTTCATCATCTGCCGTTTCGGCCCTTTTTTGGCTGTTGCGCCATGTCCTCGAAAGCACAGCGAGGCACGCGGAGACTGGGCTGCCGACCCTCCTCCCAAACGCAAAACTTGTATCGAGCTTTCCGGCGTCCGTCATCAGGAGGAGTTTGTCTTCCATGCGCCTTGTAAGCAGAACCTATTTTGATCATAGTTGTGCTGTTTCAGCCGCCTCGGCCCCCCTTGCGCAGCTGGGAGGAACATGAGGCAGAGCCGCTACTTATCGGTTTTCTTGGGCGCTGCAGCTCTGCTCGCGGGTTTCACTGCGGTGCTCGGCCTCATACCTGCGAGGGCCGTGGCGACACGACAGACTTGGGGAGGCTATACATACGTAGGTGTTGCTTCGTGCTCCGGCTCCACCTGCCATGGCCGCGCCGAGGCCACCGGGAAAATCGTCCGGCAGGACGAACTCCGGATTTGGCAGGACGAAGCCAGTCCTTCAGGCGCGCACAGCCGGGCTTGGCGGGTGCTCGCCGAGCCGCGAGGCAAGGCGATCGCTCGCCGTCTCGGCATAGGAGAAGCGACAACGGCACCTATGTGCCTGGGCTGCCATACGACGCCGGCTCCCATCGGAGCGCGAGGCCCGCGATTCCAGGTTTCCGACGGAGTTAGTTGCGAGGGGTGTCATGGTGCAGCCAGCGGCGGCTGGCTTTCCAGCCACTACGCGGTCAGCGCGAGCCACTCCGCCAATGTCGCGCGCGGCATGGTGCCGCTCGACAACCCGCGCGCGCGCGCCGCACAATGTCTCGATTGCCATTTCGGCAGCGCCGATCCCGGCCAGTTCGTCAACCACCGGATCATGGCCGCCGGACACCCACGCATTTCGTTCGAGCTCGACCTTTTCTCGACGCTGCAGCAACATCATGATGAAGACGCGGATTATGTCGCGCGAAAGGGCCGCACCAATTCCGTGCAGGTTTGGGCGATCGGACAGGCGATGGCGCTCGATCGGGCGCTGTCGCTCTTCTCCAATCCCGTGCGCGGCACCGAAGGCATGTTCCCCGAGTTCTATTTCTTCGATTGCCATACCTGCCATCGCCGGATTTCCGACAATCCGACTTTCGAGCCGACAGAGGTAAGCAATCCGGCGCGCCAAATTCCTCGCGGCGTGCCTGCGTTCAACGACGAGAACATGATCATGCTTGCGGCGGCGGCGCGCGTCGTATCGCCGCAACTCGCGCAGCGTTTCGATAGCGACAGCCGCGCCTTCCACCAGGGGATCGCGACGAGCCGCGCCGCCGCCATCCCCGCCGCGGCACGTCTGCGGGAGAGCGCGTCCGCGCTTTCGTCGGCATTTGCTCGCACGCCGTTTCGCCGGGACCAGGTGTTTGACCTCATCGGCACCATCACCAGCAACGCGATCGAGGTGCGATTCACGGACTATGCAGGCAGCGTGCAGGCGGTGATGGCTACGGACACCTTGCTTTCAGCGCTCGTGAACAGCGGCCAGGTCAGCAGCCAGTCCGCTCAAGCAATCCGCCCCGACATCAACGCAGCTTATCGTGCAGTTCGAGATCCGAACAGTTTCGATCCTCGCGAATTCCAGGCCAGCCTGGGGCGCGCGGCTAGCGCCATCAGAAAGCTCAGATAATGCGCTCAAAGACGCCGCTGCTCACTATATGCGCGTTGCTCCTCAGCTCCTGCGGCGGCGGCGGCGGCGGCGGGGGTGGCGGGAGCGGCAATGGACCGCCGAGTCCACCGCCTCCTGGCCCGACCGGCCTATACACGGTTCCCGCGGAGGAATCGCTGTCGTCGTCGGACGTCCAGCGAATCATCGCCCAAGCCGCTGCAGAGGCCCGCGCGCGAAACCTGCCGGCGAACATCGCGGTCGTCGACCGGGTCGGAAATGTCCTCGCCGTCTTTGTAATGAACGGTGCGAACCAGCGCCTGAAAGTCCCGCCAGGGCCGAGCGGCAGTACGTATGACCTTCAGGGCACTGACGTGGCCGGTGCGGTCGCAGGAGCGATCGCGAAGGCGATCACGGGCGCCTACCTCTCTTCGGCCGGCAACGCCTTCTCGACCCGCACGGCAAGCATGATCGTGCAGGAGCATTTTCCGCCCTCCGCCGCGACGAAGGGGCTCGAAAGCGGACCCCTATTCGGCGTACAGTTCAGCCAACTGCCCTGCTCGGACCTCAACGCGCGCTTTAGCGGCAATGTCGGCGCTGGCGCGTTCATCGGCCCGAAGCGTTCGCCGCTCGGCCTTGCCGCAGACCCCGGCGGGCTGCCGCTTTACAAGAACGGGGTTCTTGTCGGGGGCGTCGGCATCATGGCGGACGGGGTCTACGGCTTCGATCCAGAAGTGCAGGATATCGATCGGGACGACGAGGAGTTCATCGCGCTCGCCGGATCGACCGGCTTTGCCGCGCCTGAGGAAATACGTGCGGAGCGGATCTCGGTCGACGGGACGCTGCTTCGGTTCTCCGATGCGACCGCGGGGGGGTTGTCCAGCAACCCTGCCGCCGCGCCGTCCTTCGGTACGATCAACGGCCCCCAAGGCGCACTCACGTCGGTGCGGGGCTATTACGACGCCGCGTCCGGCGTTTTGGCCGGAGAGGCCTACGGCACCGAGGCGTCTGGAATCCGCCCGTCGACGCCTTCCGAATTTTCGATCCGCGACGCCTTCGTTCTGACCAACGGTTCGGGCGCAAACCGCTTTCCTATCCGCGCCGGGACCAATGCGCCGAATGGTGCGCAGCCGCTAAGCGCTGCGGAGGTCACCGCGCTTCTCGAGGAAGCCTTCAAGATCATGAGCGGCACACGCGGTCAGATTCGGCAGCCGCTGGACAGCAGGGCGCAGATGACCATCTCGGTCGTCGATACCAATGGCGCAGTCCTGGGGCTGGTTCGAGCGCCGGATGCGCCGATCTTCGGCATCGACGTTTCGCTGCAGAAAGCGCGGACCGCGGCCTTCTTCTCCGGTGCACAAGCGGCTGCGCAAATCGGGGCCAACCCGGACCCGGACGTTAGCATGTTCGCCCAGGCTCTTCGGTCCTTCTTCGGCGATCCAGCCGCCTTTTCAGGGCAGTACGCCTTCACGACCCGCGCGATCGGCAATATTTCGCGGCCCTACTTCCCCGATGGGGCCCTCGGACATCCGCCAGGCCCTCTCTCCCGCCCAATCGCCGACTTCAACCCCTTCTCGACCGGGCTCCAATCCGCGCTCGTGGAAACGGACATCAAGACCCATGTCGGGTTTATCCTGGGCGCCGGCGCCGACGCGCCGCAAACCTGTACCGGCATCCCACGCCTCGCCAACGGAATGCAGATCTTCCCTGGTTCGGTTCCAATCTACCGCGGCTCGCAGCTCATCGGCGGAATTGGCGTGTCGGGCGACGGCATCGATCAGGACGACATGGTCAGCTTCCTTGGCACGTATAACGGTGGTCTCCGCGTTGCCGGAAGCTTCGACAATGCGCCGCTGTCCATCAGGGCCGACACTATCGTCGTGCAGGGCGTTCGCTTGCGTTATGTCAATTGCCCATTCGCGCCATTCCTCGGCACCACGGATCAAAACGTCTGCCAGGGTAAATAGAGCGCGTGGCATTCGGAACTGCAATAGTTGCTCTCCTTACGACAGTCGGCAGCTCCGCCGCTTATGTCCTACAGGCCGCGTCCCCGCCTCCGCCGCTCACCCAGTCGCAGACGGAGCCAGCGGCTGATCCCTCCGAGCCCGTGATCACTCCCGAAGACGCGCTGATCCAAGGTCGGCGCCGGCCCGGCGTCCCGCAGCACGAACTTCCCCAAGCGGTTAGCCAAACCAATGAGGGGGCAGTTCGCGCGCCGCCGCCCGAGGCCTTCCCAACCGACGAGTTTCCCGTGCCCGACCGCTGGCGGCTGATCCAATCGCTTGGCCTGGTGAAGGAGCGATGGTTCGATCCCTATGGCCAAAACACGCTGAAGGGTGACCGTCCAATCTGCGCCCGGAGTGAGGAGGAGGACGAACGGCGCAGGCGCGAAGGCCGGCCGAAATGCCAGACGCCCAAATTCCTACACCTCAAGGGCAAGGACTGGTTCTTCACGGTGAATGCCGTTTCCGACACAGTCATCGAGCCCCGCACTTTCCCCATCCCCGTGGGCGTCCAGACGACCGACAGGCCCGGCAGCCTCGATGTATTCGGCAAGGATGGAAGTCTCTTATTGGCGCAGACATTCATCGTCGGAGCTGCCCTCACCAAGGGGTCCACGGCGTTCAAGCCGCCCGACGTCGAATATCGTCTGAGCCTCGCGCTCAACGCAAACTTTGTCGACGTCGCCGAACGCCGAATACTATTCGTTGACCCGTCAAAGGGCACCAGCCGCTTCGACCATTTCCTCGGCGTGCAGGAAATGTTTGTGGATCATCACCTCCGCAACGTCTCCGATCGCTACGACTTTGATTCCGTGCGAGCCGGAATCCAGCCGTTCCAATTCGATTTCAGGGGGTTCCTGTTCAACGATCAGCAGCTCGGCGTTCGGCTTTTCGGCAATCGCGACGACAACCGCTTCCAGTACAATCTCGTCGCCGCCGTCCGGCTCAACAAGGACACCAATAGCGGCCTCAACGACGTCACCCGCCTGCCGCGCAAGGACTTCATCCTGCATGCCAACCTCTATCGTCAGGATTTCCCGTTCGTGGGGCTGACCAGCATGGCAAGCCTCACGCTCAACTCCAACCGCGAGCGCGGCGACATCCATGTGGACGATAATGGCTTTCCCGTGCGGCCGGCGCTGATCGGCAACCTGCGGGCGCGCAATTACGATGTGGTTTATGCGGGGCTCGCCGCCGACGGTCGGATCGGACGGGTCAACCTATCGGCGCAGGCCTATGCTGTATTCGGAACCGACCGCGCTAGCATCTTCACCGGCCGCAACGCGTCCGTCCGCTCTTTCTTCTTCGCGGCCGAACCGTCCTACGACATCAATTTCCTCCGCTTTCGTGGTTCCTTCCTATTCGCGAGCGGGGACAGCAATCCGTTCGACAACAAGGAGACCGGGTTCGACGCGATTTTCGAGAACCCGATCTTCGCTGGTGCGGACACCAGCTACTGGATCCGACAGACGATCCCCTTTGCCGGTGGCGGACGGGCGGTTTCGATCAATGGGCGGAATGGAATCTTGAACTCGCTCCGCTCATCCAAGGAGGAGGGGCAGTCGAATTTCAACAATCCGGGGACGATATTGGCTGGAATCGGCGCCGACGCGGACATCACTCCCGCCTTCCGTCTGTCGGTCAACGCCAACCATCTGTGGTTCCAAACGACCGCTGTCCTACAAGCGCTGCGCCACGAAGGCAGCATCCCGACTCCAATCGGCTTCGACCTTTCCGCAGCGGCAATCTACCGACCGAAATTCACGCAGAACCTAGTTTTCCGGGCCTCGGCCGCCGCGCTTCGCCCGACCAGCGGGTTTGAGGATCTTTTTACCAACCGCGCTCGCCACGGCTTCTATTACTCCGTCCTCTTCAACGCTATTCTGGCCTATTAATGCGCCGACCCATCTCTTTGCTGATGCGTTGGATGCCTGGGCTCGCCGCAGCCGTGCTGCTCGCAGCACTCGCGGCGCCGCCCGTTGCGGCCGACTCGGAAGAGGCGATGGCGCGGGATTACAGCCGCGTTCGCGCCCCTGCGGCTCCGCGAACACAGGAATGGAGCGACGCCGATGCAAAAAGCGCCGGCTGTGTAAGCTGCCACACGGCAAGCGAGGCGCGAACGATGCACACCTCGCCAGCCGTCGTGCTCGGCTGCACGGACTGCCACGGGGGTAATCCCGCCGTCAGGGCATCGGACGTGTCGGATCATAACGCGCCCGCATATGTCGCGGCGCGGGACAAGGCCCACGTGCTGCCCAGATATCCGAAGTCGTGGAACTGGCCTTCCAGTGCCAACCCGCAGCGAGGCTACACTTTGCTCAATCGGGAATCCCCGGAATTCGTCCGCTTCGTCAATCCGTCGGATTACCGGGTGGCACGGGAGAGCTGCGGCGCCTGCCACATCGAAGTGATCGAGGCAGCCGAGCGGTCGCTGATGGCCACCGGCGCAATGTTGTGGGGTGGAGCGGCTTACAACAACGGCATTCTGCCATTCAAAAACTATATGTTCGGGGAGGCTTATACCAATCGTGGCGAGCCGGCGAAGATCGTCTCGCCAGGTCTTGGCCCGGACGGCGCCTTCTCCCCGGCTGCGAGGGCACGCGGCGCCCTTGCCGAGCTCTACCCGTTGCCGACATGGCACGTCGTCCCGCCGGCCGACGTGTTCCGCGTCTTCGAGCGTGGCGGGCGGACGATCGGGACGCAATTCCCGGAGATAGGGCTGCCTTCGCCTTCAGGCTCGATCCAGCGCCTGGAAGAACCGGGCAGGCCCGACATCCGTCAGTCCAATCGCGGCCCCGGAACCGGACTTCGCGTGGCCATCCCGATCCTCAACATTCATAAGACGCGGCTGAACGATCCGTTCATGTGGTTCATGGGCACCAATGACCAGCCGGGCGACTATCGCCAGTCCGGCTGCGCGGGTTGCCACGTTGTCTATGCCAACGACCGAGAACCGCGTCATAGCCTCACTTACGCACAATACGGCCGTGACGGACAGAGCGCCACGGTGGATCCGACCATAGCCGCCAAGCTGGAGCCACCTGATCAAGGGCACGGCAAGCTTATTGGCCCAGGGGACTCGCTTCACGAGCCGATGAAGGAGAAGGGACACCCGATCGGGCACGTGTTCACGCGCGCGATCACGACCGCCCAGTGCATGAGCTGCCACATGCACCAGCCGAACATCTTCCTGAATTCCTATCTCGGCTACACGATGTGGGACTATGAAGCCGACGCCGATCTGATGTGGCCCGGCCCGGAAAACCGTCTCACGCCCCCGCCGGGCAAGGAGGCAACATATCGCCAGCAGCATTATCCTACCGCTGCCGAAACCCTTGAGGTGCTGGACCGCAATCCGGAAGGCGCTGCGCCGCGGGGCTTGTGGGGCGATGTCGACTTCCTTCGCCACGTCTATGACAAGGTCAATCCGAAGGCGCGCCAGACGCAATTCGCCGACTATCACGGTCATGGCTGGAACTTCCGCGCGGTCCTGAAGCGCGACCGCGAGGGGAACCTGCTCGACGCGCAAGGGAAGATCGTTTCGCCCGATGATCCGGAGAAATTCCGCAAGAACGGCGAGCCGCTGTTCGTCCAGCCAGGGATCAACCCAGGCAAGACCGTCCACCTGATGGATATCCATGCCGAAAAGGGGATGCAGTGCGCTGACTGCCACTTCAGCCAGGACAGTCATGGCACCGGTTTCATCTACGGAGAAGTCGCTAATGCTGTCGAGATCGCCTGCAAGGATTGCCACGGTACCGTCCGTGAATATCCAAGCCTGTTGACGTCCGGGCCGGCGGCGCCTCCGAAGGGGAACAATCTGGCGCTGATCCGCAATCCCGACGGGCGCCGTCGCTTCGAATGGACAACCAACAGCGAAGGGCGCCGCGAGCTCATCCAGCGGTCGATCGTTGACCCGAAGCTCCAGTGGAGTGTCTCGCTCGTAAAGGACAGCGTCGATCCCAATAGTCCGCGATTCAACCTGAAGGCCGCTCGCGCAAAGCTGATGTCGAAGAGCGGCGCAGAGACCGGCAATTTCTTGTTCGGACCGGGCGTTTCCGATGCCAATCTGGCTCACAAGCCGAACGAGATGGCCTGCTATACCTGCCACCTGAGTTGGACCACCTCATGTGGGGGCTGCCACCTGCCTATCGAAGCCAATTGGAAGACGAGCGAGCACAAATATGAGGGGATCGAGACTCGCAACTTCGCCACCTACAATCCGCAAGTCGCCCGTGACGACGTGTTTCAACTGGGCCGGCACCAGACCACGAAGGGCAATATCATCGCGCCGGTCCGCTCGAGCTCGGCGCTGATCCTCTCCTCGACCAACATCAACCGAGAGCGGATCTATGTTCAACAGCCGCCGATTAGCGCGGCCGGATTTTCCTCACAGGCCTTCGCTCCGCACTTCCCTCACACGGTGCGCCGCACCGAGACGAAGACTTGCTCCGACTGCCACGTCTCGGAAAAGAACGACAACAACGCCATCATGGCCCAGCTGCTGCTGCTGGGCACGAATACTGTGAACTTCGTCGGCCTCCACGTCTTTACCGGTCTCGAGCGCGGGTTCCAGGCGACCCGGGTTACCGAATGGACCGAGCCTCAGGCGGTGATCGGATCGTATCTCCAGCGCTTTGCCTATCCCGACTACTGGCAGGCCCACGTCGAAAGGAACAAGCGTGAGCTAGTACACTGGACGCGCGGCGAGACGTTCGACAAGAACTGGAGCGGCGAAACGAGAGCTCGCGAATCGTTCGTCAACACGGTTCAGGAGACCGGCGGCAGCGTCGGGTGTCTTCAAAACCGCGGCGAATATATGTTCGTCGCCGAGGGACGCGGGGGATTTCGCGTCTATGACATCGCCAACATAGGCAACAAAGACGTCTCCGAGCGCATCGTCACCGCGCCCTTCTCGCCCCTAGGCCAGCAAGCGCACGTGAAGACCAGCAATGCCACCTGCATGGCGCTTCCAACCAATCAGCCGATCAGCGTTGGCCGCAATGTGTCGATCCTGAAGAACCATCCGGAAAACCAGGAGCAAGCCTTCCACCCAATCTACCGTTATGCAGTGATCACAGACTCCAGAGAGGGTCTGATCCTCGTCGATGTCGAGACCTTCGCCGATGGCAACCCGCGCAACAACTTTATCAAACGCGCGGTCACGTGGAACCCAGGAGGCGTTCTGAATGGCGCGCGACATGTCACGCTGGCAGGGTATTACGCCTACATCACGGCCGATTCCGGTTTGGTCGTCGTCGATCTCAACGAGCCGCTGAAGCCGCGTCTTGCGGCAAGAATCCCTCTTAACGACGCGCGCGCCTCCGCAATCCAGTTTCGATACCTCTGGGTAACCGATCGCGAAGGTCTGAAAGTCTTTGACGTGAGCCACCTGGACTCGCCGAAGCCGATCCCGGAGGCGACAGTGCGGATAGCCGATGCGCGCAAAGTCTATCTTGCGCGGACTTACGCATATGTCGCGGCCAAGAAGGACGGGCTGGTGATCGTCGACATCACCAGGCCGGAAGCGCCGAAACTCTATCAGAAAGTTACCTTCGGGGGAGCAATGAACGATGTCGAAGACGTTATCGTCGCGTCGACGAATGCTTCGTTCTTCGCGTATGTCGCCGACGGCCGCAACGGCATGAAAGTCCTTCAGCTCACCTCATTCGCGACGCAACCAAACCTCTACGGATTTTCGCCCGCACCAAAGCCGGAGCTTATCGCCTGGGCCAAGACGCCCAAGCCGGCCATGGCGCTTGCCAAGGGGCTCGACAGAGACCGGGCGGTGGATGAGACTGGCGGGCAGATCGCAATCTTCGGTCGCCTAGGCTCGCGTCCCTTCAGTCGTGCGGAGATGGAACGCTTGTTCCTCAATCGCCGCGGCTTGCTGTACAAGGTGAAAGACAGCGGCAGCCTCGAAGACTGGGTGCGTTGAGCTAGGCTCCGGCTGGCTACCGACCCCGACCTTGGCCCGCGATTCGGCGCACAACTCGCTGCAACCGCGCGTCGTACCGGGCAAGGACGGGGTCGTCCTGCACCGACCCAAAATGCGTGATGAGTTCTTTGCCGTTCCAAAAATGAAGCGCGAAGCCTGGCGGTGCCGCCACGATCATGGGCCTCCCGTCCGGTTGGTCGGGATCGATCGTGTCGAGGTCGAGCGCAAGCTGAGGGGAAGTCGGCGGGCACACAACCAGCATTTTCCCCGCCCAAAGCGTGACGACCGGACGGTGAAGATGGCCGGCGATGATGCCCACTATATTGTCATGCTTCGTAACGACGCCCCGAAGCCGCTCGGTCCAGAGCGCGTTCGGGTTTTCGGTTATCCAGCTTAGCCCTGTGGGGAGGGGTGGATGGTGGAGCGCCAGCAAAGTCGGTCGCTCCGGCTGCTCCGAAAGGCGTTCTTCAAGCCACGCCGCACGATCCTCACAGAAGCCTCCCCCGTGACGATTGACCTCGAGCGTGTCGAGCATCAGCACCCGCACCGGATGCTCTTCAATCGCATACTGAAGAAAGCCGGACGGCCTCGGAACCTGAGAAAAAAGATCGAAAAAGGCTCCGCGGTTGTCGTGATTTCCCATGCAGAAGTGAGCAGAAATCGGGTAGTCTCGGAGCGCGTTCTTCAGTTGCCGATAGGCGTCGCGGTCTTTTCCCCTGTCGGCCAGGTCCCCCGTGAGGAGCAGAAGGTCCGGGCGGGGCTTGATCGTGAGCAGATGCTCCAGCGTCTGGTCCAGCCGCCGGCGATTGGACTCGTCGGGATTGCCCGCGTCGAAGTCCAGATGGATATCGGTGATCTGCGCGATCAGCATGGCCGCTTCCTCAACGTGCACCGCCGGCGGGGATTGGGTGGGCGTTGGGCCGCAATTCTCCGCTCGCTGCGATGGTGTCCCGCTTCTTTCCTCGTACCCGCTGCTGGATCAGCATAACGGGCTCGCCCGTCTCCATATGATAATCGTGGCACATCGCGCAGCTCGACGGGACCATTGCGCGAGCGTTTTCGCCTCCGTGGCAGTTCCGGCAAGTGGCGAGACCGGGAAGCAGCAGATCGCTCGCAGAGTTCGACGCACGCGCTTTATGGCAGCTCTCGCAGGGCTCGGTCTGGTGCGCCTTATGATCGAACCATCCATGAAGCATGTAGCGAACAGGGAACGCGACCGGCCGAATCTTGTAGGCCAGCGAACCGCTGGGCGGCGCCTGCACTTGATGGCAATCGTAGCATGCCCCGCCAGGCGAGAACACGGCGCGGATCGCTTGCTCGGCGCGCGCTGGGTTTGCAACGGCGCGGTTGAACTGGGCCTTCTCTCGGTTCTGCATTGAGTCGCTGGGACGACGACGCGCGCCAGGCTGCAGGACGGGCGGCGCGCGCGGGGGACGCACTCGGTAGAAGTCTTTCAGATCGGCAACGACCTGAGCTGGGTCGCCGTGGCGAAGCGTCCGCACGAGGCCGCCCTGGCGCTCGAAATCAAGGCTGTGACACATGGCGCAATCCTCAACCATGCTCACGGGCTGGAAGCGCGCTCCGCTCGGATCAGGTTCGTGGCAATCGGCGCAGCTTAGGCTTTGTCCGAAGCCGTGGTCGGCCGAGAGTCGCCGGGCCATCTGGGCCACTCCATTGGTTTTCGACAGGTGCAGCGCGTGCGGAAATTTGAGATTGCTTTGCTCCAGCGGATTTCTGGAAAGATCGAGGCGCTCCACCACCGGTCTGTCCTGGACCCATTCGGTAATCAGCGCGGGTCTGAACTCAGGGTGCAGCGTTCCGAAATCACCGGCGTTGCCGAGTTTCGTGTCCGGGAGCTTGGATCTTAGCGCCTGGTGGCACTCGCTGCAGAAGCGCTGCGCGGTAACCGGCATCGCCCGCTTGCCTTGATGTTCGGTATGGCAATCGGCGCAGCGGCCGGGCGGAATGTTAAAGGTTTCCCTGAAGGCCAGCTTCACCTTGCCCCAGCGGTCGAGGTCCGGCTCGGCGCGCGCCAGGCGGAACGGATCCGCATGGTCGTGGACATTGGTGTGGCAAGCCTTGCAACTCTCATCGCGGACGGCTTCGAACGCCTTCACGTGGCAGGCTTGGCAATCATTCTCGAGCTGCGCGTGAGCCGCGGACAACGGCCCTGGGGACCAGCTGCTATCGGGATGGTATCTGCGTGCTCCGAGCTGCTGTATCTGCCGGTCGTGAAAAGCTTTGATCGGCCACGCCAAGAAGACGCCGAGCACGAGCAGGGACAGCAGCCAGGCTACCGCGCGCTTGCTCGGCATTGCAGACTGGAGCGAGAACATGCGTTCGTCGCCTCTGCTGATCCTGCTGTCCTTGTCGCTGCTGCGTTCCACATCGACCGGGATGTCGGTCTCGCCGGTGGGTACGGGCATGATGCGCAGCAGATGCGAGGCAATGCGGATGTCGCCCCCGGACGCGAGGTCGATACGGCCCGCCTTCACCTTGCGGCCGTTGAGCTCAATCCAGAGGCCCGCCTCGGCAGTGACATTCAACTGATGGCCGCTGCCCTTCTCCACCCTCGCATGGTGAAGAGCCACCGCGAGGTCCGTTAGCTGGAGGTCGCATTCTGGATGCCGTCCGAGTGTCAGCCGGTCGGCCTCGACGCGCGCTTCTCGGACGATCTCACGTCCGCTCGCGCTCCGCGATTTCAGGCGGAGGAGAAACGCCATCAGGCGGTCACCAGTAGAAGAACACGCTGACGATGTGCGCCGCCAGCGCCGCAATGAGCGCGAAGGTCAGCGGCACATGCACGTAGAGCCAGACTTCGAGCAGCGCCCGAATGCGCATCTGTTGCCTGATCCGCTCCAAAACGGCGCCCTTCCGTTGGAGCAGCTTTACTGCAGCAACGATCGCCTGCTTCTGGCCGTCGGGTGCAGCGTCGATCCGTGCGCTCAAGGCGATGCGGGCACGCGCGGTTTGGCACTTTGGATAATTGCCGCTCAGCCTCGCGAAGGGCCCGCCGCGGCAGGGATCGTCATCGAGCGAACGCTGCACGATCCTGGTTTCCTCCACCGCCAGCGGCTGCGCCGCCAACTGGAGCTGCCGGTCCAGCTTCTCGACCGCCGCGAGCATCTGGGCGCGCGTGAACTCGGCGCTGCTGTCGCTGAGCCGCTTGGGCAAGGTCGCATAGACCGCTATCCCATAGACTCCCGAGGCGACCACCAGCATCATCAACGCATAGGCGAGGGTGTGCACGTTCCAGCCGAACTGGAAGCCGGTATGCAGCGTCGCGATGACAACCAGCGAGAGGCCAAGATAGACATGCGCCGAAGTCCAGGCCTTCAGCGACCAGCGGCCGGGCGTGATTGCACGCTTGCGCACCCCGATCATCGCAAGCCAAAGGATCAACAAGGTCGCGATAGTGCCAAGGGTATAACCGTACCAGCTTCCGCCATTGGGGCGCGGCTGCACGTCGATCAGTCCATAGGCCAAGATTGCCAGCAAGCAGATCAACAGGGAGATCTTGAGCCACCGGAATCGTTTGTGGCGAAGAAAGCTCTCGTGGCTTGCCGCATGACCGAGATCCGTTCTTTGAATTCCCGTGCTCGCCATCGTGTGGACGCGTGCCCCCGCATCGTTGAGCTTGAACCTGACCGGCAGTTTTGATGCTAGTTACTCATCCGAAACACTTTTGAGCAGATCAGCCTCAATGTCACTTGTTAGTCGCGACACCGACAGGAATTGCTCCGGCGCAACTCGGATCGCAGCGCCGGTCGGGCACGCTCTTACGCACGCCGGACCTCCATCTATGCCCGCGCACATGTCGCATTTCACCGCCTGCTTGGGCGTGTCCGGCGAGACGTGCTGGTCGATCCATTTCCGGGGCGGCTCGCCGGGGCCCGGGCCGAGGCCGGCAAGCAGCCAGGCGAGTAAAGGCGGCTTCTTGGGCGGCACCTTCTCCATGCGGATGACGCCGTAGGGGCAGTTGCGCTGGCAATTGCCGCAGCCGATGCAGCTGTCGTCGATGAACACCTCGCCGTCCGGGCCGCGGTGGATGGCGTTGGGCGGGCAATCGGCCATGCAATGCGGATGCTCGCAATGGCGGCACGAAGTCGGCACGTGGAGGTGCGCGTAGGTCTTGCCCGCCTCGCGGTCGAGGCGGGAGAGGCCTTCGTGGCTGTCGGCGCAGGCCTTTTCGCAATTGTCGCAGCCGATGCAGATATTTTCGTCGATCAGCAACACGTCGGTAGCTTCGCCGATGCCATTCTCAACGAGGAACGAGGCGACGGAGGAATACAGGTCCACAATTCCGGCGAACCCATCCTTCTGCGCTTCGACAAAGCTATTCAGCTGTTGGCGTGCAGCCATGTCTCGCTTCGCCTTGGCAAGAAGCTCTGGCTTGCGCTGAAGCAATCGCCGGAACGCCCCGCCGTCCAGTCTGACGATTTCTGACTTGACCGCAGCACGGACGGTGGCTGTGCGGCGTCCCCCGTCGATGAGCGCGATCTCCCCCACATAGGACCCCGCGGGAAGGTAGGAGAGAAAGACCGGCTTGCCGCCGATCGACTTCTCGACGACCATCGAGCCCTGGCGGATGACGAAGATGTCATAACCCTCCTCGCCCTCTTTGATGATCGCCTCCCCTGCCTTGACGTTCTTCAGCTCTGCTGTTTCGAGGACTTCCTTAAGATCCTCCAAGGAAAGTCCCGCCCCGAAGATTTGAAGCAGCTGCCGTTCGGTCGAAAGGCGGGTGATCGCGCGCCGCGCGCCCGGCACGGAAGCCATCAGCTTCAGAGCGGCGGTGCGCGAGACTTCGACTAGGATCGAATCTTCGGCGGTTCGTATCGTAGCGCCGCGTCGGCGGCCTGAAATCAGCCCGACTTCACCGAAGATCGACCCTTTCTCGATCGGCACCGTTTGCGAGCGGTCTTTCGGGTTTACCTCGACCAACACGGATCCGTCGGCGATCGCGAACAGCGATGATCCTGGATCGTTGCGCTCAAACACGACGGTTCCGCGAGGGACGTAACGGACTTCGCTGTCGAGCATGAACTCACGCATCTGGAGCGGCGAGAGATCGTTGAGAATCGTCGCGTTTGTCCGCAGGAACTCCAGCCAATCGTCCACGGATTTCTGTCCAGGCAGTTCCCTGAACTTGGCTTGGAGGATTGGCTCGTCCGCAGGTTTGAGGTCGCGATTGCCGTTGATGAACTCGATGACGTCATGACCCTGGTTCATGCAATGCTTGATGAGCGGATAGCCCGCGAGCGCCCCAATCACGTAGATTCCTGGCGTGCTGCTCTCGAAGTTCGGGCTTAGCTTTGGAAAGGCGTCGCGGTCGTCGCTACTGAACTCGACGCCGCAACTCTCCACGAAGGCGCGCGGGGCGGCCGAGCCCATTCGAGCGATGATCCTGTCGCACTCGAGCTTTTGGGTGCCGTCCCGGGTATCGACCACTAGCCAACCCGGCTCGACTAGCGACGGAGTGGTCTCGGTCAGCACGTTGATGCGGCCATTGTCCCGAGCTTCCATCAGAAGCTTGACGTTGTCGGGCTTGGCGCGTGCGAAATCGGTGCCGCGATTGAGGATCGTGACAGTGTTGCGCTGCTCCGGGTCCGCGGCGAGGCCAAGCGCATTTTCAATTCCTGCGTCGCCGCCGCCGACGACGACGATGTGCTCGTCCACAAACTCGCCCGGGTCGTCGAGCTGATATTGCACGTGCGGAAGGTCCGCGCCGTCGCAACGCAACTTGTTGGGATTTCCCTGCGTCCCGATTGCGAGGATTACATTTTCCGCGTGAATCGTGTCGCCGCTATTCATTGTCAGGACGAAGTTTCCGGCACTCCCCGAAATGGATTTCACTTCCGCCTGCAGCATCACGTTGACCTTGCAATCCGCGGCCAGTTTGTCCCATGTACCGAGCACCGCTTCGCGCTTCCCCGCCTCGAAGCTGATATCCGAACGCAGTACGAGCTGGCTTGGGGTCGCCATCACGTGCTTGCCTTTTTGATATTTGTAGATCGTATCCGAGAGATGATCGGATTTTTCGAGGAGAACATGTGGAATGCCGAGCCGCGCCGCGCGCGCAGCGGCACTCAGACCGCCTGGGCCGGAGCCTACTATCGCGATGCGAAAATTCGCGACCAACTTAGCCTCCCCAAAAATGAGTCTGCCCGCGATCCTAACCTGCTATATTCTCGACGGAAAATATGCCGCAGTCTAGCAGCAAATGACTAAGCTAGACCTTGACGTTTGCGGCTTTGGCAGAAAAACTTTGTCCGTGAACAACTCGTCTTCCTCGGCAAATCGCCTCGCTTCGATGAGTTCACTGGCACTTATCGCTGCAACATTGGTTGCTGCGGCCGCGGTGGCCACTGCCATTTCCCGGTCGAGCGATCGTGAAACCGAAACTGTCGCGGTGCACGGCAGCGCCAAACCGGATCAGCCGGTTGGAAGCGTCGAGGAGAACATCAGGCAGCTCGAGGCCAGATTGACGCGGGAACCCAATGATCCCGCGGGGTGGAGAATGCTTGGCTGGTCTTATTTCGAGACGGGTGATCTGATGGGTTCCGCGGCCGCTTATCGGCGCGCGGCTCAGATTGAGCCCGAGAATGCCGAAAACTGGTCGTCGCTGGGCGAGGCCCTCCAGACCGCGAGCACCGACGTTTCGGCCGAGGCTGCGGCTGCTTTCGAGCGAGCATTGAAGCTCGACCGCACCGATCCCCGTGCTCGATACTTCACGGCCGTTCAGAAGGATCTTCAGGGACACCATGACGCGGCTGTTGTCGACTGGATCGCGCTGCTCAGGGACACCCCGGCCGGCGCTCCATGGGAAGCAGACCTTCGCCGGACGATCATGCAAGTGGCGGAAAAGCATCATATAGACGTTTCGGGCCAAATGCCCGCAATGCCGCAGGGCGTGGCTGCGACTGCGGGGATTCCCGGACCGACGCCCGAACAACTGGCTGCCGCCTCCTCGATCCCGCCCGAGCAGCAATCGGAAATGGTGAAGGGAATGGTCGAGAGGCTGGCGAATCGACTGAGACAGAATCCCAAGGACGCTGATGGCTGGATGCGCCTAATGCGGTCGAGGATGGTGCTCGGCGAAATCGAGGCAGCACGCGAAGCCCACAAGGCAGGACTTGCTGCGTTCGAACAAGACTCGGCGGCCAGGGCGAAACTCGACCGCGCCGCGCGACAACTCGGCATCCCGCCCGACTGATGCACGTCCAGGCAAATCCCGCGCACTTAGGGTAGCTGCGGCAGAGGGTGTCCGTTAGCAGCCCTGCGGTATCCATCGAGTGGGTTCTTCGCGAACGCTGGTCCATACCTCGCGCGGATCAACCTCGACAATGCTCATTCTCTGCATTACCCATAATTGTCGAGCGGCTTCAACGGGATGGCGCTGTGGGGTTTGGCATGAGCAGGGCCAAAATAGCATCGATCTCGATGATCATGGTTTTGGCTATGGCTTCAACCGAGGCGAGGTCTCGCACGGCTTCCCACGAACCTGAATTGACAAAAGCTTCGCGATTTCTGGTGCAGCCCATTGGCGCGTCTCATTTCACGCTGAATGCCGCAGCTGCTCTCGGTTCACATTGGGGAACCGTCACGAGCACCACTCGGACATGGGAACATAACCGTCTTGTCGGCGGCGTAGCCAACAGCTTTCACCTCACAGGCCGAGCCATCGACATCGCTCGCCGACCGGGCGTAAGGCATGCCGATATCGCGGCCTCCTTCAGAAATGCCGGTTTTGTTCTCATTGAGTCGCTCGACGAAGGCGACCACAGCCATTTTGCATTTGCATTTGGCGGAATTCGCTTTGGCGCAGCAAACGTTCTTCGTGTGCCACCTCGCCAAGAGGCAATAGCGCTCCGACCTTCGAAGTGTGACGCGATCGCCAAAGCTCATAGCGCGGCACTTCAACGACGGAGGCCCGATCGGAATGACGATTGTTTGCCTGCCGAGGACCTGAGCGACGCGGCCTCAGCCGTGGAAGTCGACGCGACCGCGTTCGATTAGGATGCTTGCCGGTGGCACCACATCATCGTGTCAGGCTAAGCAGGAAACTACTTTAAAAATTAGGTTCTTGCGGCAGATTTAATACTCAGTTAACCAACGGAGTCGCCGTTCGACGCTGACGTGGGAGCCGGGGCTAAATGGCTGGCGCGTCGGTAGGGGGAGAGGCCGATGCGTGTATCCGCTCGTGGCGCTCTGTTGTGCAGTGCTGGGATTTTGATCGCATCGGTTGCTTGTAGGACCGTGGCGTATCCAGTCGCCGCCTACGCTGGCAAATTCGCGTCCGCTTACCCGACATGGTGGAGTCACTACGGCGGTTACGACGTAAGCGGGAACGATTTTAGCGGCCCAAATGTGCAAGCGTGTGCCGCTTGTCACTCAACCGATCCGACCGTGCCTCACACGCATGTGCCCAACGACACTCTCAATGCCTACGGCTTGAGATTTGTGAACTTGGGATTGCAACTACCGAACGGAAGTGAGGATACTGACGGCGACGGATTTACCAACCAACAGGAAATTGACGCATGCACGTTTCCGGGAAATAGTTCCAGTGTGCCGCCGGGCCCATGCTCTCCCGCGCCTCCCAGCACCACTAATGATACGGCTACAGCGCCATTCAATACCCAGATAACCATTAACGCGACTGCGAACGACTCCGGCGGACCTTTCACAAGCGTACAAATAGCCCAAGGGCCATCGCACGGGACTGCCAACGTCAGTGGCTTGAATATCGTTTACACGCCTACCAATGGCTATAGCGGACCGGACACGATCACCTACACGGTGACGAATAGCGGCGGCACCAGCACTCCTCCCGCCACGATCAGCATCACGGTGCAGCAGCCAGCGCCTGTCGCGCAGCCCGATACGGCGTCCGTCACGTTCAACACGGCCACTACAATCGACGTCACAAGCAATGACACCGGCGCCCCGTTTAGCAGCGTACAGATCACACAGAATCCGTCGCACGGCACTGTCCAGGTTAATGGCCTTAACGTCACCTATACTCCGACCTCTGGCTACACAGGCCCCGACACGTTCAATTACACGGTTACGAACACGACAGGCACCAGCGCTCCCGCTGCGGTTAACCTAACCGTCGGGCAGCCTCAGCCGGTTGCTCAGGCAGACGCCGCTTCGATTGCATTCAACACCCCGAGCACAATCGACGTCACTAGTAATGATACTGGTGGACCGTTCACGAGCGTGCAGGTCGTTCAGGCGCCCTCGCATGGCACCACTCAAATCAATGGGCTCAACATTACCTACACGCCCACGAACGGCTACAGTGGGCCCGACAGTTTCAACTATACGGTCACGAATACTGCCGGCACGAGCAGCCCGGCGACTGTCACGCTATCGGTGGCGCCAGCCCCGCCCGTGGCGCAGGCGGACCAAGTCACGACGGCCTTCAACACTGCAGTGACCATGGACCCGACGAGCAACGACAGCGGCGCACCATTCACCAGTGTGCAGATCGTCCAGGCACCTGCTCACGGCACGGCACAGGTCAATGGCCTCCAAGTCGTTTACACGCCGGCTGCTGGCTATAGCGGGCCCGATACCATCGGCTACACCGTCACCAACGGAGGCGGAACAAGCAACGCCGCGACCATCAGTATATCTGTTCAGGCACCACCGGTGCCGGTGGCGCAGCCGGATCAGGCGACCACTGCTTATAACACAGCGCGTGCAATTGATGTCACTGCAAACGACACCTCGGTGGTGCCGATCACGAGCGTGCAGGTCGCGCAGGGGCCGTCACACGGGACAGTGACCGTCAGCGGGCTCACGATCACCTATACTCCGACCCAGGGTTATACTGGTCCCGACAACTTTACTTATACAGCCACCAGTAGTGCCGGAACGAGCAGCCCGGCCAGCGTCGCGATTACGGTGCAGGCCCCTCCGGCTCCAACGGCCAACCCTGATCAGGCTGTAACCGCGTTCAATACGCCGACGACAGTCAACGTCACGAGCAACGACGTTTCCGTGGCGCCAATCACAAGTGTGCAGATTGTGCAGGCTCCGTTGCACGGGATCGCCGTCGTGAACGGCCTGAACATCACCTACACTCCGACCCAAGGCTACAATGGCCCGGACAGCTTCGCCTACACCGAGACCAGCGCCGGCGGCACGAGCAATGCAGCTACCGTTAGCATAACGGTTCAACCGCGACCCGGATTCCGTGCCGGGGCAATCGCGAGTGCGACGCACGACGAGACGTTGAAGTCCACGGCTCAAACGCTCGACAATGTTTGTGTCACGCTGGAAGGGTTAGTTACGCGCTCGAGCGACCAATCGACGCTGTACGCGGTCTGCAGGGGTCTCGAGACCGACGCGACTGCGAACCATAACATCGACCCCGCTCTCGGCTCGATCCGGAACGAGGAAGCTTTCGCGGCGACCGACTCGTCGTTCGATATAGCGCGCGGGATTTCCGGCAACCTTGAAAGCAGGCTCGATCTCCTTCGCACACCGCATGCCGCGGGAACCGTCGACGTTTCACATTTCAATCTGCGCGCCGGAAGTAGCCCGGGCTTTTCGATGCTCCAGTCGCGGCTGATGAACGCGCTCAACTCGGGCCTCAACGAAGCGGCCGGTTCGGCCGATCATCCGGACCGTCCGTGGGGAGTGTGGCTGGCAGGCGATTTCCAGGTCGCGCATCGTCGCGACGGAAGCGCTGGTGGAGCTCGCAAGGCCAATACGCAAAGCGTCACCGGGGGCTTTGATTTTCGTTTCGGCCCCAGCTTCGTGGCCGGCATGGCGCTCAGCTACTCGAAGCTGGACTCGAGCTTCAAGACTTCGCCAGGCGATTTCGACGCCACGGGATTCGTCTATTCGCTTTATGGGTCGGGATCGGTGGGCCCGGCGACGATCGACGGGCATGTGAGCGTCGCGCAGAACTCCTTCGACCTGCGCAGGACAATCCAGTTCACGACCGCTGAAACAACAACCAATGCGGTCGCCCAGGCGCATTTCAGGGGCCGTGACTATCTCGCCGGCATCAGGGGCTGGCTCCCGTTCCATGTGAGCAACTTCACGGTAGCAGCTGAAGGCGGCGGCCTGTTCCTCTGGTCCAGGGTCAATCCGTACGTGGAAACGGGCGCTGGTGCCTTCGATCTGTCAGTGCGGAAACAGAACGAGAAGCTGGTCATCGGCAACATTGGCGTCGAAGGGTCTGCAAGGTTCGATCTCGGCAACTTCATGCTCACGCCGCGGGTGGAATCGAAATACAATGTTGCTTCAGGACGGGATAATCGAACGATCACGAGCTCGTTCGTGGCGGACCCCTTGGATCGGGCAACCATCGTTCTGCTTTCGAACCTGGATAGCGACGAGCAATTCTACTCCACGACACTTGGCCTCACGATGACCACGGGGCGGATTTCGGCCGAGGTCGAATACATGTCGATCTGGGGACTGAAGGACTTCAAATCTCATCAATTCGTGTTGAATCTTTCGTTGCCGTTCTAAACGCAAAAAGGGGGCAGTCATGAGCATCAGGGGTCGCATGGTTGGGGGCGTGATCTGCTGCCTCCTTTCGACATTGTCTTCTGCACCTGCGATGGCGCAGGCGTCCGGTAACGTGGGCAGCATTGTTGCGGACCTGTACGGAGGAAACGGACTGCTCATCCCTGGATCGGCGCCAGGCCACATCGGGCACTTCCAAGCTTCTTCCAAGGAGGTGTTGAACGACCTCAGCAACGTAATCGCCGGCAATATCGGCGTGATCTCTTACGGTTCGACGGTCGGTGCAGTCACGTATGACATCGAAGAAGGCGTTCCTGTCAGGTCTCAGCAGAGCCTTGGGCCGATCGTCGCGGAGCGTGCGACCACGATCGGCGCGGGGCGCTTTGATCTGGGCGTTTCATATACCTACGTAGATTACAGCCGGCTCAACGGGGTCTCGCTAAGCAATCAGAGCATCATTCTCACTCACGAGCAGGAGACTGGGGCCGACTATGAGAAGGACATCGTTCGTCTCGATATCAACATTAAATTGAAGCAGCACATTCTGGCTTTTGCCGGTGCATACGGAGTGACCGATAACCTCGACGTTGCCGCCATCGTGCCCCTGGTTCACAACGAAGGAAGTGCGTCATCAGTCGCGACCATCATTCCCTTCTCTCCTGCCACGGTGGGATTCCATCAGTTTGTGAGGGACTCCGATCGGTTCTCCGAGACCAAGGCGGATGCCACTGGCATTGGGGACGTTTTGCTCCGCGCCAAGTGGGAACCAATCAATTCTTCCAAACTGGCTCTGGCTCTTCTTACCCAGTTCTCCCTTCCTACCGGCGACGAAAAGGACCTCCTCGGTGCAGGATCATTTTCATGGTATGGCGGAGGCGTCGTCTCGACCAGCTTCGGCAAGTTCAATCCACATCTGAATCTCGGTTACGAGCAATTCTTCAACCAGAATAACGTGGCCGGCACAGATCACTCTAATATTCGGGGCGCACTGGGCTTTGACATAGCAGTTCGCCAGAACATCTCGTTCGCAACCGATGTCCTCGCTCGCTGGCGTGATGATGGCGAGAAATATTACGACCTGGCAGTCGGTGCGAGATGGGCGCCGACGCCCTCGTTGCCGCTGGCGGCGAACATCGTGGTCCCGCTCAACCGCAATGAGGGGCTCCGCCCTGACATCTACTTTACGCTTGGTCTCGAAACCACTTTCTGACAGCCTTCAAATACCCCGGTTTCGAGCGCCTGAGCGGAAGCGGGCGGGTTTTTCTAGAGAATCTAGCTGCAGCGCCTGAAGCGCTTGTAATGGTCGATCCAGGATCCGTTCGAACCCTGCCGGCCGCGCACCTGAGTCATCGTCTGGCCTCCGACGGCGAATTCGCCAAACTCCAAGTATGTGGGCGTCCCCCTATTGTCCCATTCCAACTGGAGACGGCCATCCGCGGCGGGCACGATGCCATGAACTGCGAAGCTCTGCTTCTGGCCCCCCACGAAATACGTGATTGAGCTCGCATCGACCGCGAGCGCAGTCGATGCGCCCCGCGAAGCGTCACACCATTTTCCGTAAAGCATGCTGGCCGTCGGGGCAGCGGTTAGCGGCGCCACATCGGGCATCTCAAGGGGAGCTTCGTTGCGAGCGATCAATTGTCCGGCGAAGGTGAATTGACGGCGCATTGTGGTTCTCGCCTCTGGAAGCTGATTATTGCCGGTGGCGATCGAAACGTCGTTCGTGACCAGCCGGAAAGTATCGGATAGGTCCGAGTTGGGGGTGCCAAGGCGACTCGCGAGGGCAAGTGCGAACGGGCTGTTCGCGCCCCGGCCGTCCATAGCGACATTGCCTGCGGTGGCAGCGTAGACAACAAAAAATTCCGTGTTGCCGAGTGAGATTTCGCTGAGCCCCTTGGGCATTCCTGCACCGAAACTGTTCGCGAACGGATTATCTCTGCAAGCATCAAGGATCACGATCTTCACGGGAGCATTGGTCGAATCCATCTGGGCTAGGACGTCACCGGCGCGCACGCCGTAAAAACGGAGGTCGGCTTCTCGACTTAGGCGGATGTCAACCGGAAGTAGGTAGTTCTCGCCGCCGGACTGCATGCCGTGCCCAGCATAATAAACGAGCCCGACACCTTGGGAGCCTGCTTTAGCAAGCCGATCAGTAAACTGCTGAATCGCCTTTTCCATCTCGGCCTTGGTCGCATCTTCGCGGTAGACGACATCGAAATTGAGTCGTTCCAGCGTGCTCCTGATCAGCCGCGCGTCGTTGACGGGGTTCGCTAAAGTGCCGCCGGTTTCGTATTTGGCGTTGCCGATGATGAGAGCGATCCGCTGCTCGGTGGCTGCGGCAGCAGGGCAACAAGCTACGGCAAGGGAGATCATGACTGCTGCTAAGATGCGTACTACCAGCGATCGAGGCGCCGGACGGCCGTGAATGCAATACATCGCTCGCGTGGCCTCCCGCTGAAATCATACGGGCCTGTGGCCAGATTATCTAGATTGAACATATGTTTGGGTGCTTGCTAGGCTAGGTTCAGCGCCAAAGCTCGCTTCAAATTCAAACGCTTCCTCGCTCGAGTTCGAAAAATGCCGGTTCTTCGGTCGTCGACAGACGTCAGGACGCTCGCCCGAGCCCGACCACCATGTTTGATGCGCTTCGTCGCCAAGTTCGAACCGAGGGGAGGGGATCAGTCCGGCGCCGGCAGCCGCCTTGTCGCGGGGTTCCAAAAGAGCAGAGCCGACGAGATAAATGTCAACATTGCCAAGAATCTAAGCAGGACTGGGAATCCCTGCTCCGGAACGACCGCCAAGGCCAGGGCCGGCATGATGATCGACGGCAGAGTGTTAGTAAGATTGAACAGTCCCAGATCACGGCCGCGTCGAGCCGAATTGGGTAGCACCCGCAGCGTTTGTCCGCTGTGCAACGACAGAAACACGGTCGTGGCAAGGCCAAAGCCGACATACGCAACGCTTGCCTGATGCACGTTGATTGCCGTCGACATGGCGAGGAGTCCGAGGCCCGAGCAGCAGGCGCAAACAGCAAGAACGCGCTTGGGCCGCTCGACACGATCCGCCCAGCGGCCGGCCAGGAT